>Ga0209376_1000004_pt1 | contig 273616 bp, 248 predicted proteins | sample GraSoiAngelo_134_FD_185891 | JGI IMG/M metagenome (GOLD analysis project Ga0209376, IMG submission 185891) | Grasslands soil microbial communities from the Angelo Coastal Reserve, California, USA - 14_0929_05_30cm (SPAdes) (version 2) | ecosystem: Environmental > Terrestrial > Soil >... | reverse complement strand
TAGCCTGACGAGCAGCAAGGCCGGGCCGTCAGGCGTCCGGCGACCCGCCTCCCAGGCCTGAACGAGCTTCGTGCTCACGTTCAGGCAGCGGGCAAACACTGCCTGGGACATCTTCAGACGTCTCCGCAGCCTCTTGATGCCGCCGCCATCCACAGGCCTCGGCGGAGGCGGCAACTCCGTGGTTCGCAGCTCTCGTTTGCCCTTGGCATGCGCAAGGGCCTCATTGGCTGATTCCAGCAAGTCGGCAAAAACCTTCTGGTCCATAACCCACTCCCCTAGGCTGAGCTTTCCTTCTTGATTCCTTCAACGACTGCTCGAAGGGCCTTCTTCTGCTGCTCCGAGAGCGTGTCGTCCTCGTCCTTCGAGTACGCGAACAGCAGATAGATCCGCTCTCTGTGGGGCAGCCACAGGTAGTGCACGCGCGCACCGCCCCGCTTGCCCTTCCCTCTGGTCGGATCGGCCATCCGGACTTTCCGCAGACCGCCTGTGCCCGGGTCGAGGTCCCCCGCCGTCGGGTTCTCCAAGAGCTCCAGTTGCAGGCCCCGCAGGGCGTCTTCGAGCCCCAGCCGCGCAAGCCGCTTCGTGAAGACCGATGTCTCCACAAAGACCAAGGGCCACCCCCGTCTCCTGATGTCGGCGTGGGCTACGATGTAGCATACCACATTGTAGTACGATAATCAAGCAACGCTGGGAACCACGAAGCCCGACCCCACAGCTCGTGAGATCGGGCTTGAGGTTGCCCCTCCAGGATTCGAACCTCGATTACCGGATCCAGAGCGCCAGCCCAGGGCCTTCCAGGCGGACAATTTGACCGGGAACGGCGTCCTGCTCGATCACCTCGCCGGTCTCGGTCAGAATGCAGAGCTGACTTTCTCGCGTGTGCAGATCAAGCCCGACGCAATCCATGGATCGGCCTCCCTCCCAGCGCGCTCTCAACGGCGGCTTCCGGATCCAGAGCGATACTGCCACTATCAGGGGAGGCCAACCACTTCATCCCAACTGAAGTCGGCGATGAAAGCGCCGCATCCCAACCAAAAGTCCCGCCAACGCGACTGCTCGTCCACGGCTTGCCATACCACCCGAGCGGCGGGGGATGCCCGGATTTGCCTGCTTGAACGCTGGCGTTGTCCGCATAGGCCGCCACCTGGCCAAACGCCGGAACATCATGTGGCGCCTACAATTCGATCTGTCGCGCGAACAGAACTCTCCTGACCAGCCCGGAAAGAGGGTCCAAAACGGTCGAAGCGCGACACCACTGATCGTGATATCGCGCTTCGAGTTGCCCCTCCTGGGATCGAACCAGGACTCTCCTGATCCAGAGTCAGGCGTGTTGCCAGTTACACCAAGGGGCAAAGAACTGGTCACAAGTTCCAAGACACCAAGCCACAAGAAACCCGAGCAGCCACTCTCTCCTTGTAGCTTCGCATGCTAAAATAGCCCCGCCCTCAGAGCTTGGGTAGCCGCTCGCACCCCATGAGCACTCCGAGTTGCCACAGGCCCCCTTTGCATGCCAAGTTCGAGCCGACGCGGTCAGCCCGGAGGCTATCTGTGCACCGTGCCCTCTCGCTGAGCCTCCTCTGCCTCGGCGCCCTCGCCACCCTCGCCGCCGGTCAGGAGATGACCGGCTTCGACCGCCAGCGCGCCCACCTCATGCTCCGCGCCGCCGAGCAGGACCTGCGGGACCACTACTACGACACCACCTTCCACGGCCTCGACCTGAGGACCCTGTTCGATTCGACGGACGCCAGGATCGCCGCGGCGCACTCCAACGACGAAGCCTTCCTGAGCATCGCCGTCACCCTCGGCGCGCTGCGCGACTCGCATACCCACTTCTTCCCGCCGCGCCGCAACGCCGTGGTGCAGTACGGCTGGAACCTGGGCATCGTGGGCGACTCCTGCTACATCCTCAAAGTGCGCCCCGAGAACGACGCCGCCGCGCAACGGGTCAAGCCCGGCGACCTGGTGCTCGGCGTCGACCAGTTCGCCGTCAACCGCGCCGACCGCTGGGACCTGGAGTACCTCTACTACGCCCTCGCACCCCGCGCCACCGTGCGGCTGACCCTCCAGAGCCCGGGCGACACGGTGCGGTCTGTCGTAGTGCAATCGAAGATCACACCCCACCCCCGCATCATGGACTTGACCCAGGGCAACGACATCTGGCAGCTCATTCGCGAGGAGCAGAACTGGGCGCGCGCCAATCGCAGCGTCCTCTGGGAGCTCGGCTCGGAAGTCCTGGTCTGGAGGCTGCCCAACTTCCTGGCGGATGATCGCGAAATCGACCGCTGGGTGAAGCGGGCTCAAGGGTTCAAGGCGCTCGTGCTCGACCTGCGCGGCAACCCCGGCGGCCTCGAGACGACGCTGCTCCGCCTCGCCGGTAACCTGGTCGGCGCCGACACCTTCGGGGTGCGGCGGACGAGGGACAAGACCGAGTCGCTCCGTACCCGACCCGGCCCCCGGTTCACCGGCACCGTGGTCGCGGTGGTCGACGCCCAGTCCGCTTCGGCGGCTGAAATGCTCGCCTACCTGCTCCAGCTCCGGAAACGCGGATCGGTGGTGGGAGACCGGACGGCCGGCGCCGTGATGGAATCCAAGGGGTACGAGCACCGAGTCGGGGTCGATGTCGTCGTGTTCTACTACACGGCGATGACGGTGGCCGACCTGGTGTTCTCCGACGGGACCCGCCTCGAAGGTCGAGGCGTCATGCCCGATGAGATCGTCCTGCCGAGTGGGGCGGACCTTGCCAGCGGCCGCGATCCGGCCCTGGCTCGCGCCATCACCTTGGCCGGATATGCCATCACGCCGCAGGCCGCTGGCCGCCTTTTTCCTGTCGAGGAGTGACGGGGAGCCGGTCTGCCGGCATGAAACAGTGGAGCTGAGGGGGCTCGAACCCCTGACCTCCTGGGTGCGATCCAGGCGCTCTCCCAGCTGAGCTACAGCCCCGTGGGGTGCTGAACTTAGAAACGCAGCCCCCAGCGAGCAACCCCTGCAAATCTAACGCCGTGTCGCCGACCCGCAGCCTCCACCGCCCTTCACCGCCCTCCACCGCCCTCCCCCGCCCTCGACCGCCGTATAATTCCCCCATGCGTCCGGTTTCCTTCACCTACACCGGCACCGTCGGCGCGCCGATCGATAAAGTCTTCGCGCTCATCACCGACCCCTCCCGCATGCCCGAATGGCTGCCGGGATGCCAGTCGGTGAAGCCCGCCCCTAAGCTCACCGGCCGCGGCGACCGCCACCGCATCTTCTTCGAGCGTGACGGCCGCCGCATCGACGTCGAAATCGAAGTCATCGACTACAACCCGCCCTACACCTACGGCTGGGTCGAGATCCGCCGCCGCGCCGGCTCCCGCACCTTCTTCGCCCTCCAGTTCCAGGGCGGCGCCACCAAAATCACCATGAAGCACATCTGGGAGCCGGTGGGACTGCGCGCCTGGTTGCTCGGCCAGTTCTATAGACGGCGCAATTCGCATCAGCTGTTTGATGGATTGTTGCAGAACCTGAGGAAAGTCTTGACTAGATAATTGCAATCACTCCGCATACGGAACCTCCACCGTCATCCCATCCTTCGCCACCGTCGTTTGAGGAAACACCGCGCGCGCTTCATTCACCAGCTCCTCCGCGCTGATCGAGTACCTCGCGGACACATGGCTCAACACCAGCCGCTTGGCCCGCGCCGCCAGCGCGATCTGCGCCGCCTCGCGCGCGGTCGAGTGCCCCGTCTCCTTCGCCCGGTCCCGCTCCTCCTCCCCGAACGTCGCCTCGTGGATCAGTAGATCCGCACCTAGCGCCGCATCCACCACCGACGCGCACGGCCGCGTGTCACCGGTGAACACGATGGCCCGCCCCGGACGCTTGGGACCGACGAAGCTTTCGGCTGTCAGCTTTCGGCCGTCAGCCAGCTCGATCGGCTCGCCCTTCGAGAGCTTCCCCCATAGCGGCCCCTCGGGAATGCCCGCGGCTCGCGCCTTCTCCACGTCGAACCGGCCGCGCCGCTCATGCTCGCGCAGCGCGTAGCCGACCGACCCGCCCCCGTGCTCGGTCTTGAAAACGTGGATCTCGTATGAATCACGTTGCACGTTGCCCGCCGCACGTTGCCCGAGCACCTCACCGGGCTTTACTTCGCGGATCTCCACCTGAAACGGGATTCTCTCCACGCCGAGCTGGATAGCCTGGGTGAGCACCTTCTTCGCGCCATGGGGACCGTATAGCATGATCGGCTCGGCGCGCGCCTGCAGCCCGAGCGTGCGGATCAGCCCGATCACACCGAGGAAGTGGTCCGCGTGGAAATGCGTGAAGAAGATCTCCGAGAGCGCGAAGCTGACCCCGTAACGCATCATTTGACGCTGGGTGCCTTCGCCGCATTCGAAAAGGAGAGTCTCCCCCTCACGCACGAGCGCCACGGCCGAGACGTTGCGCTCGACGGTGGGCCTGGCTGCTGACGTACCGAGGAAAGTGACGGAGAGCATCCCGTCTCAGAAAACCTTCACGTTGATGTACCGTCCGGGCCGCTCCCTGAGATCTTTGAGGAGGGCCGAGAGGGACGTGAGGGTTTCGTTGAGATTGCGGTACAGCATCGTATCTGTCGCCATCTTGCCGAGCGTCCCCTCTCCCTTCTCCATCTTGTCGAGCACCGTCTTGAGCGATCCCGTGGCGGCGGTGAGTCGGGTAGTGAGCTGCGTGAGATTGGCGGACAGCGTATCGAGCCGCGCGCCCGACTGCTCGACCTTGGACGCGCCCAACAGCGTGTCGAGCCGCTGCATCACGCGCTCCAGCGCGGCGAGGGTCTGCTGGGTCTGCTTCACGATCGGGCCGTTGGTGGCCTCGGTGAGCGCCTTCATGCCGCGCTGCGTCGCGAGCAGCGTGTTGTGGATGTCGCTCGCCAGCTCGGCCGCGTTCAGCCCCTTGTTCACGTTGGCGATCAGCTCGTTGGCGCTGGTGGCGGCGCGCCCGGCGACGTCGGCGAACTGCTCCTCGGTCACTCCTTTGATCGGGACCCCTTGAGGCAACAGTGAATCGCTCGCGCCCGGGTTGTAATCGACGTACTTGGCGCCCAGGAAGTCGGCCGAGGCGACGGAGGCGCTGGCGTCCACGTGCGGCCGCACGCCCGGATCGGGGTCGAGCAGCAGCGTCACGGTCACGCGCCCCACGCGGTCGAGCCGCACGCCGGCGACGCGCCCCTTCTTCACGCCCGACACCCGCACCGGGTCCCCTGACTTGAGCCCGCTCACGTTCTTGAACTCGACCGGCAGCGGCACGCCCTTCGACGTGATCGAGCGGCCCGTGAGCCAGAACATGAAGATCGTGAAGGCGACGAGGCCCGCCACCACGAGCGCCCCGACGCCCACCTCTTCCTTGTAGCTAAGCTCCATGTCGTTCCTGGTTCCCCTCGGCCTGGATCAGGCTCATTTCGAGGTCGCGCTCGAGGAACTGCTGCACCGCCGAGTCGCGCGAAGCGAGGATCTCCTCCGCGGTCCCCACGGCGCGGATCTTCGCCTGCCACAACAGCGCCACCCGGTCCGCCACCCGGAACGAGCCGCGCACGTCGTGTGACACCACTACGCTCGTCACGCCGAGCTCGTCGCGCAGCCGGTCGATCAGCCCGTCGATCACGTCGGCGTTCACCGGGTCGAGCCCGGAGGTCGGCTCGTCGTACAGGAGATACTTGGGCTTCCCCGCGATCGCCCGCGCGATCCCCACCCGCTTCTTCATCCCGCCCGACAGCTCGGCGGGGTACTTGTCGGCCACGTCGGGCGCCAGGTTCACGAGCCGCAGGCACTCCTTCACCCGCTCCGCGCAGTACGCCACGTCGCGGTGCTGGTCCTCGTCGGTGATGCCGAGCCGGATGTTCTCGGCCACCGTGTCCGAGTCGAACAGCGCGCCGTACTGGAACACGTAGCCAATGCGGCTGCGCAGCAGGGCCAGCTCGTGCCGCTTGAGCTTGGGGACGTGCAGCCCGTCCACGATCACGTCCCCCGAGTCGGGCTTGAGCAGCCCGTTGATCATCTTCAGGGTGACGCTCTTCCCCACCCCGGAGGGGCCGAGCAGCGCCACCGTCTCGCCGTCCTGCACCGCGAGGCTCACGCCGTCCAGCACCACGTTGGAAAGGAAGCGCTTGGAGATGTTCTGGAGCTCGATCATTTCACACCGAGCAACAGCTTCGTGGTGAGCGCGTCGAGCAACAGGATCGTCACCGACGCCGACACGACCGCGGTGGTGGTGGCGCGCCCCACGCCCTCGGCCCCCTGCTGCGTGTTGTAGCCGATGTAGCAGGGGATGAGCGTGACCGCACCCGCGAAGCAGTAGCTCTTGATGAGGGAATACCACAGGTCGAGCGGCCGGAAGAAGTAGCGCGCGCCGTACTCGAAGTCGGCGTAGGTGAGCCCGAGCGAGCCCTTGGCCGTGAGATAGCCGACCAGGATCCCCGTGGCGTTGGCGAACATGGTGAGCGCCGGGATCACGAGAATGCCCGCGATGATCCTGGGCAACAGCAGATGCGTGATGGGCGAGCGCCCCAGGCTCTCGAGCGCATCGATCTGCTCGGTGACCCGCATCGTGCCGAGCTCCGCCGCATAGCGCGCCCCGATCCGGCCCGCCAGAATCAGTGCGGTCAGTACCGGCCCGAGCTCCAGGATCATCGACTCCGAGATCACCGCGCCGGCGTAGTACAACGGCAGCGCGCCGGTGAACTGGTAGCCCGTCTGCAGGCTCGTCACCGCCCCTGCGAACCCGGCCACGAGCAGCACGATGAACAGCGAGCCGTAGCCGATGTGGGTCGCCTGCGTGAACATGCGGGGGAGATAGACGCGCCACTCGGTGAGCCCGCGCGCCAGGTCGATCAGGAGGTAAGTGAACCGCCCGGCGTTGCCGAGCACGTGCTGGGCCGGGCGGCGTCCCCACCGCCCGAAGTACCGCACGAGGTCCAGCGCGCCGGTTACGGCCGCCATGGCCCGTCCATGGGCTGTATGTTGTGTAACTATGCCCCGTTCGTCCACCCCCCGAGCGCCGAAACTCAAGAACGCTCAACCGTTTACGCGCAAGGTCCTCGCCTGGTACGCCCGCGCCGGGCGCGACCTGCCGTGGCGCCGCACCCGCGATCCGTACCGCGTGCTCGTGTCGGAGTTCATGCTGCAGCAGACGCAGGTGAGCCGGGTGAGGGAGTACTATCCGCGGTTTCTCGAGCGGTTTCCGGATCTCGGGAGCTTGGCTCGTGCACCCGCGCGCGCGGTGCGGGAAGCGTGGGATGGGTTGGGATACTACGCGCGGGCGAGGAACCTCCACGAGTTGGCGAAATGCGTGACACGACGGCACGACGGCACGTTGCCCGACGAACCGGAGGAGCTGCGGGAGCTGCCGGGTGTCGGGCCGTATACCGCTGGAGCCGTCGCGTCATTCGCCTACGAGAAACCGGTTCCGGCCGTGGACACAAACGTCAGCAGAGTGCTCCGGCGCGTGTTCTTCGGTCGGGCAACCCTAAAGGACTCCCTTACGGTCGCGGGCAACGTGCAACGTGTGACGGAGGTGTGGGGCCTGGCGGGGAAGCTCGTCCCGAAGAACGGCAAGCGAGCGTGGAAGTTCAATCAGGCAATGATGGAGCTGGGGGCGCTGATCTGTGTGGCGCGCAAGCCTAAGTGTCCACAATGCCCAGTAAGAGCAGTGTGCAGAACAGGCAAAGGCTAGACGCACAGAGTCGTTGCATCTCCTGGCTACTGTTCCGTGCACCCGGTATCATAGTTCCGTGGCTGAGCTTCGAGATCGACTGCAAGCCGCCTTAGGTGACGCGTACAGCGTCGAGCGCGAGCTCGGCGGCGGCGGCATGAGCCGCGTGTTCGCAGCGCGGGACGTCGAGCTCGGCCGCATAGTGGTGGTGAAGGTGCTCCCGCCCGAGATGGCAGCCGGGGTCAACGCCGAGCGGTTCCGCCGCGAGATCCAGCTCGCGGCTTCCCTGCAGCACCCGCACATCGTGCCGCTGCTCCACGCGGGACATGCCGACGACCTCGTGTACTACACGATGCCCCTGATCGAGGGAGAATCGTTGCGCGCGCGGCTGGCACGGGAGGGAGAGCTGCCGGTTCCCGAGGTCGTGCGCATCCTGCGGGACGTCGCCGACGCGCTCGCGTATGCGCACACGCGCGGGGTCGTGCATCGCGACATCAAGCCCGACAACGTCTTGATCAGCGGGCACCACGCGATGGTGACGGACTTCGGAGTCGCCAAGGCGATCAGCGAGGCGACGGGCCGGACCTCCCTCACCTCGATGGGCGTCGCGCTCGGCACGCCGGCGTACATGGCGCCGGAGCAGGCGACCGCCGATCCCCACGTCGATCACCGCGCGGATCTGTACGCGCTCGGCGCGCTGGGCTACGAGATGCTCACCGGCCGGCCGCCGTTCGTCGGCACCAGTCCCCACCAGGTGCTCGCGGCCCAGGTGACCGAGCTGCCCGACCCCGTCACCGACCATCGGGCTGCGGTGCCCCCCGCCCTCGCCGCGCTGGTGATGCGCTGTCTGGAGAAGAAGCCGGCCGACCGCTGGCAGTCGGCTGCGGAACTCCACCACCAGTTCGAAGCGATGGCGACGCCGACAGGCGGTATGGCGCCGACCGAAGGACCGCCGATCATCTCCTCGGGCACGGAGGCGGCGATCCGCCGCGGACATCCCGCGCGTGTGGCCACGCTGTTCGCCCTCGCCGCGGTGGGGGTGCTGGCGCTGGTGTACGCCCTACTGCAGCTGCTCGGTCTCCCCGACTGGGTGCTTCCAGGCGCGATCGGGCTGCTCGCGGTGGGGCTGCCGATCATGGTGTGGACGGGGGTGATCGAGCGGCGGCGAGCGCTCGCGCGGACGACGGGACGGGCGATCGCGCCTGTCGGGCTACACCGCTGGTTCACGTGGCGCCGCGCGCTGCTCGGCGGCGTGGGGGCGTTCGGTACCCTGGGCGTGGGGACCGCCATCTATATGGGGATGCGGCTGCTCGGCATCGGACCCGTCGGGACGCTGGTCGCGAGCGGGGTGCTTGCGGCGCGGGATCGGTTGGTCCTCGCTGAGTTCGAGAACCACACCTCCGACACGACGCTGGGCCGCTCGGTGAGCGAGGCGTTCCGGGTGGACCTGGCCCAGTCGCCCGTCGTGCGGCTACTCGATCCTTCCGGCCTCGCGGATGCCCTCCAGCGCATGAACCGGGATCGCGCGACGCCCCTCGATGTCGGCATGGCGCGCGAGCTCGCCCAGCGGGAAGGCGTCAAGGCAGTGGTGCGCGGTGCGATCGACCCGGTGGGCCGCGGCTTCGTCCTCTCGGCCGAGCTGGTCTCCGCTGCCGACGGCGCCGTGCTCGTCGCCGTTCGAGAAAACGCGCGCGACGACGGCGCGATCATCGAGGCCATCGACCGCCTGTCCAAGAAGCTGCGGGAGAGGATCGGCGAGTCGCTCAAGACGATCCGGGGGAGCGAGCCGCTCGAGCGCGTGACGACGGCGTCGCTCGACGCGCTGCGGAGGTACTCCCAGGGGGTCAAAGCGTTCGATGGGGGGGAGAACGATCGGGCGGCAGCGCTGCTCGAGGAGGCCGTCGCGCTGGACACGGGCTTCGCGATGGCTTATCGCAAGCTCGCCGTCATTGGGTTCAACACATTCGCGGCGCCGTCCCGCATGGCCGCCGTGTCGACCAAGGCGTTCCGGCACCGGGACCGCCTGGCCCCGCTCGAGCGCCACCTCGCCGTGGCGAACTACTACACCTTCGCCGAGTTCGACCGCGCCAAGGCCGCCGCCGCCTACCGCGCGGCGCTGGAGGTGGAGCCCGACGACGTCTCGGCGTTGAACAACCTTGCGCTGCTCCTGAACGAGATGCGCCAGTTCGCCGAGGCGGAGTCCCTGGCGTTGCGGGCGACCGCGTTGCGGCTGTCGCCGCCGCCCTTCGGCAACGCGATCCGAGCCCAGATCGGACTGGGCAAACTCGCCGAGGCGGCGAAGACGGTCGATCGCTTCGAGCAGCGGGCGGCGGGCAACCCCTTCCTCCTGGTTTTCCGCTCGCGGCTCGCCGAGGCGCGGCGCGCCTACGACAGTGCGGAAGCGTACCAGCGGGCGCGGCTGCAGGGCACCGATCTGGCACGGCGCGCGAACACCTACTTCACCCTGGCCGCGCTGCACCTGGTCCGGGGCCGCCTGGCCGAGGCAGAGGCGGCCGGCCGCGCTTACATGGAGACGAGCGAGCGCCGCGGCCTGCCCGGTGCGTACCTGGATGGCGCGGTGGGGCTCGCGTTGTTGAACGTCCGCTATCGCCACGCCACCGGGACCGGTCGCCGCACGGTCGAGGCCGCGCTCGCGCGCCGTCCCCTGACGAGCATCGCCGCGCCCGACCGCCCCTACCTGTCGCTCGCGCTGTTCTACGCGGAAGCGGGCGACGTGCCGCGCGCCAAGGCGTTGCTCGCAGACTACGCGGCCGCGGTACCGGACGCGCAGCAGCGGCGCGACGCGTTCCGCCGTGGGGCGGCAGCCGCCGTGGCGATGGCGGAAGGCCGCACCCCGGACGCCATTGCGGGCTACCGGGCGTGGTACGACGAGAGTGGCTGCGCGACCTGCGGGCTGTTCGAGCTCGCGCGGGCCTACGAGCGGGCCGGCGAGCGTGACTCGGCCCTCGCCGTGTACCAGCGAGCCGTGACGACGCCGGGGCGGGATCGCCTGCTCGACGAGGCCGCCACCCTGGGCGCAACGTACAAGCGGCTCGGCGAGCTGCACGCGGAGCGGGGGGACGTCGAGCAGGCGCGGGACTACTACGGGCGGTTCGTCGAGCTGTGGGCGCACGCCGACCCCGAGCTGCAGCCGCTGGTGCGCGAGGTGAGGCAGCGGCTTGCAGGATTGTCAGCCGGGCGGGGTCGCTAGGCGTGATCGAACTCCACGACCGCCTCCAGTCCGCCCTGGGTGACGCATACCGCATCGAACGGGAGCTGGGTGGCGGCGGGATGAGCCGCGTCTTCCTCGCCGAGGAAGTGCGCCTCGGCCGGCAGGTCGTCGTGAAGGTCCTCCCGCCTGAGATGGCGGCGGGGGTGAACGTCGAGCGGTTCGAGCGCGAGATCCGCCTCGCCGCCAAGCTGCAGCATCCCCACATTGTCCCGCTGCTCACCGCCGGATCGCAGGGCGACCTGCTCTACTACATCATGCCGCATATCGCCGGCGAGTCGTTGCGCGCGCGGCTGTCTCACGAGCGCGAGCTGCCCGTCACCGAGACGGTGCGCATCCTCAGGGACGTGTGCGATGCGCTCGCCTACGCGCACGGCCACGGCATCGTGCACCGCGACGTGAAGCCCGACAACGTGCTGTTCTCGGGGAAGCACGCGCTGGTGGCGGATTTCGGCGTGGCTAAAGCCGTCGCCGAGTCGACCGGCAAGGGGACGCTCACCTCGCTCGGCATGGCGCTCGGCACCCCCGCCTACATGGCCCCCGAGCAGGCCGCGGGCGACCCGAACTTGGATCACCGGGCCGACCTGTACGCGGTGGGAGTGCTGGCGTACGAGATGCTGACGGGGCGGCCGCCGTTCACCGGCTTGTCGCCGCAGAGCCTGCTGGCGGCGCAGGTGACGGGCGCGGTCGAGCCAGTGACCCGGTACCGCGAGAACGTGCCGCCCGCACTGGCGGCGCTGGTCATGCGCTGTCTCGCCAAGCGCCCGGCAGACCGGTGGCAGTCGGCCAACGAGATCCTCGAGCAGCTGGAGCAGCTGGCGACACCGACGGCGACCACGGCGTACGAGGCCGCGGCCGCCGCGACACGCGGCCACCCAGCCCGCGTGGCCGGGCTGTTCGCGCTCGGCTCGCTCGCCGTGCTGGGCGTCGTGTACTTCCTCATGACGCAACTGGGCCTGCCGGGCTGGGTGATGCAGGTGGCGATCGGGCTACTCGTGGTCGGCCTTCCTATCATGGTGGCGACCGGGCTGGTGGAGCGGCGCCGCGCGCTCGCGGGCGGCGCCGGATCCGCCGGGGTGCAGCGTTGGTTCACCTGGCGCCGCGCGCTCATGGGCGGCGCGGCGGGCTTCGGGGCGCTGGGACTCGGCACCACGCTCTACATGACGATGCGGCTGCTCGGGATCGGCCCCGTGGGAACGCTGGTCGCGTCCGGCGTGCTGGCGCACCGCGACCGCCTGGTGCTGGCCGACTTCGAGAACCACACGCCGGACTCGACGCTCGGCGCGTCGCTCACCGAAGCGCTGCGGGTCGACCTGGCCCAGTCGCCCGCGGTGCGCCTGCTCGACGCCACCACCGTGAGCCAGGCACTCGGTCGCATGGGACGGAACGCCGCCGCGCCGCTCGATGCCGCCGTCGCGCGCGAGCTCGCCGAGCGCGAGGGCGCGAAGGCCGTGGTGCAGGGCCAGATCGATCCACTGGGGCGCGGCTACGTGCTGTCCGCCGAGCTCGTCTCCGCAACCGATGGCACCGCGCTCGTCTCCCTGCGGGAGAACGCCAAGGACGACGGCGCCATCATCGACGCCGTAGATCGGCTATCCAAGCGGCTGCGCGAGCGCATCGGCGAGTCGCTCAAGTCGATCCGCGCGAGCGAGCCGCTCGAGCAGGTGACCACGAGCTCGCTCGCGGCGCTGCGCAAGTACTCCCAGGCGCTGCGGGCCAATGACGCGGGAGCGACCGATCGTGCGGTGACCCTGCTCGGCGAGGCCATCGCGCTGGATACGACGTTCGCGATGGCGCACCGCAAGCTGGCGGTCGTGTTGAACAACACCGGTGGGGCGCCGTCGCGCATCGCCGAGGCCGCCACGCAGGCCTTCCGGCATCGCGACCGGCTCACGCCGCTCGAGCGCGACCTGGCCGAGGCGTTCTACTACTATCAGGCCGAGTTCGACCGCGCCAAGGTCGAGACCGGCTATCGATCGGCCCTCGAGCTCGATCCCGAGAACTACGTGGCGCTCAACAACCTGGCGCTCGCGCTGAACACCCAGCGCAAATTCGCGCAGGCCGAGTCGCTGACGCTGCGCGGCATCGCCGTCGCTCCCACCCAGGCGACCCTGTACATCAATGCGGCGCAGGCGCAGATCGGGCAGGGGAAGTACGCCGCCGCGGCGCGCACCGCCGAGCTGTTCGCGCAGCGAGCGCCCACCAATCCCATGCGCTTCATCCTGCGCGCCCGGCTGCTCGATGCCCAGCGCGATTTCGACAGTGCGGCGGTGGTCATCCAGGCACTGGCGCCCGCCGCCCCGGACGAGGCCTGGCAGGGAATAACGGACTTCACCATGGCCCAGCTCAGCCGGGTGGAGGGCAAGCTCGCCGAGGCGGAGCGGCACACTCGCGCGAGCTTGGCGTTTGCCGAGCGCCGCGGCCAGCCGGGCACGTATGTCGGAGGCACGGTGTGGCTCGCCATGACCAACCTGCGCGCTCGCAATGCGCCCGAGACCGCGCGGCGTCAAGTGGAGGAGGCGCTGCGCCGGCACCCCCTCGCCTCGATGCGCCCCACCGACCGGCCGTACGCCGGCCTCGCGTGGTTCTATGCCGAGGCCGGGCGGCCCGAGCGAGGACGCCAGCTGCTCGCCGAGTACGCCGTCCAGGTCCCCGAGGCGTTTCGGCTGCGCGAGCCGTTCCGGCATGGCGCCGCGGCCGCCGTCGCGCTCGCGGAGGGCCGGATCCAGGACGCGATCAAGGAATATCGCGCCTGGTACGAGGAGGACTCGTGCGCGGTGTGCGGGCTGTACGAGCTCGGGCGCGTGTACGAGCGGACCGGCCAGCGCGACTCGGCGCTCGCCGTGTACGAGCGCGCCGTCACGACTCCCGGGATGCTGCGCATGTTCGAGGAAGCCGGCACCCTGGGACCGACGTACAAACGGTTGGGCGAGCTGTACGAGGAGCGCGGGCAGCTCGACAAGGCGCGGGATTTTTACGGGCGATTCGTGGACCTGTGGAAGAACGCGGATCCGGAGCTGCAGCCCCTGGTGCGCGACGTGAAGCAGCGACTCGTAAGGCTCACGGCCGAGGGCGTGAGATAGCGGCCCTTACCCTTCCCCGGCCTTTGACCGGCCTTTGACCGGCCCTTCACCCCCTGCCGAGGGTTACCGCAAACATCGCGATCAGTCCCAGCGCCCCCGCGATCGACGCCGCGAGGATCTGCCGCTTTCTCAGCCGGTTGAAGGCTTCCGGGAGCTCGCCCCTCGTATCCGGCTCGAGCCGCGCCAGCTTCGCCGCCGTGGGCACGCTGATCGCCGCCGCCGCGATCGCGCCCAGGAGGCCCGCGCCCATCATCAGCCCCATCCAGCAGGGCACAGCGCCCTGCTTCATGTACGGCCCCGCGAGGGCAAAGCCGGAGAGCACCACCGCGAGCGCGCCCGGTGCCACGAGCAGCCGCTGGATCGCGCCGATCAGCTTGTAGCCCACGAGCCGCTCACCGGCGGAGAACCGCTTCGCGGTCACCCCGGCCACCATCGTGGCAATCCCACCGCCCAGCCAGAGCGTGAAGCCCAGGACATGCACCAAGAGCCAGAATCCTCGCATCGCTACCCCCTCACCACCTCAGGCACCGGTTGCCGCCCCGCGTATCCTGCCTCCAGCTCATGCCAGTGCTCGATCCTGTCCTCGCCCACTTTCCAGCACCAGAAGATTTCTTTGCCGTCGAGCTTGCCGTAGAAATCCACCAGCCCCTGCTCGAATCCCTTGAAGACGCAGCCGATCTGTTGCAGCTCGAGCAGGTAGTCGTTGATCTGGTGGGCGACGGCGTCGACCTGACGGCGCAGCTCGATCTGCTCGGGCGGCTCGCCCCGGTCGGGCTTGGCCTGCGCGGCGACGAGCTCGTAGCGCGCCACCAGATCGCGCCATTGCGGGTGCAGGGCGACGATGTCGGCGACGATGCGCTTCACCAGCGGAAGAGTACGATTGGCTTCGGCGAGGGTGAAATACTTTCTGGGCACGGAAACAATATACGCGGAAATGCTATCCCCTGACGATTACTATTCCTTGGATAAACTCCGGATGCGGAATAAATCCCACCACTCTTTTGTTGCCGTCCACTACCACGATCGTCGATCGAATGTGCGCGTCCGTCTCTTCCAGCTGCTCGATCTTGAACCCCGTCAGCTCCGTCTCCGGTGTCACCACCACCGTGTCGCGCCGCGCGTGCACCTGGGCGGAGCACTCCTTCGGGTCGTGCCCCGCCGCCACACACTGCGTCACGATGTCGCGGTCGGAGATGGTGCCGAGGTAACGGCGGTCTTTGGGGTTGTCCACCACCGGCACGACCGAGATGTCCTTGGCGCGCATCAGCAGCGCCACCTCCGCGCTCGTGGCGCCGGCGGCCGCCACGAAGGGCTCCGGGATCATAATCTCTCGAGCAAGCATCGTTTGGTCGCGTCGTAACCCGCCTGTAGATACCGCTCTGCCGCACCCACCGCAAATGTGGCTTCCCGCTCGGCGACCGGTCGCACCACCAGCAGCCGCGGCGCGTCCCGCGGCCAGTCCGCGATGAGCCGGTCCACCTGCGCCGCCATCATGACGCGGATCGCTTCGCCGTGGGCGCGGACTAGGGCCGGTGGAAAGCCGGTGGAAGGCCGGGGAGCGGGCTCATCGAAGCCCGGGCCGACATGAATGGCGATGACGAGATCGGCCGGGATCCGCGCCGCCGGCTCGAGCCCCAGCACCGCCCGCAGTCCGCCGTCGACGAGGCGCCGGCCGTCGAGCGCCAAGGGCGGGAAGTAGAGCGGCAGCGCGCACGAGGCGTACAGAGCGTCGTGCAGGGGGACGTCCGCCAGCCCGCCTGCGCCGAGCAGCAGCAGGTCCCCTGAGTCCAGGTCGGTCGCCGTGATAGTCAGCGGGATCCGGAGCTGCCCGAATTGCGTCGCCGTCACGAACCGCTCGATGACGCCACGCAGCCCTGCCGGCTTGAGGAGATGCGTCGCGAACGCGCCCTTCACGAGCGCCAGCGGATCGACCCGCGCGACGTCGCGCGGGGACAGCGAGCGCCCCGCGATCACCACCTCGTCGTAGGTCGCGCCGCTCGCGAACGCCGCCGCGATTACCGCACCCATCGAGGTTCCTACGAGGTGCGACGGCGTGAGGCCGGCTTCAGTCAACGCCCGCCAGGCTCCGGCACAGGCGACGCTCTTCGCGCCACCGCCGCCGAACACGGCGACGACCTTCAATCGCTCACTCCCCCGCCCCCGTGCTGTACCTCCGATCCATCACCCGCGTCGCCCGCCGCTTCGCCGCCCGGTCATAGCGCCGCTTCTCGTCGGCGTTCTCGGGCACGATCGGGGGGACCGCGGTGGGACGGCCCTTGGCATCGAGCGCCACGTACGTCACGTAGCACGAGTTGGTGTGCCGCTTCTCGCCCGTGAGCACGTTCTCGGCGATGATCTTGACGCCCACCTCCATCGACGTGCGTCCCGCGAAGTTGACGCGCGCATAGGCCGTGAGCAGCTCGCCCACGTGGATCGGCTCCCGGAAATCGACTTTGTCGACCGACACGGTGACGCACGGCTTGCCGGCGTGCCGGATGGCGGCCACCGCGGCCACGCGATCGACCAGCGCCAGGACCACGCCGCCGAACACGTTGCCCATGATGTTGGCGTGCTGCGGCATCATCAACTCGGACATCACCGTCTCCGACTCGCGCGGATGCTTGGCGTGCATCAGTAGTCGACCGGCCGCAGATAGAACTCGCCGATTGCCGTTTGGGACATCACCGCGACCGTGGGGAGCCGGCGCTTCCAGTGGGTGGACTCGAGCCGCCCCTGCACCTTGGCCACCTCGGCGGGGGTGAAGCCGTGGGCCACCACTTCCTCCGCCTGCATGCCGCGGATCAGGTAGTACAAGATCCGGTCGACCTTGTCGTAGCTGATGCCGTAGTCGCCCTCGGTGGTCTGACCGGGGACCAGGTCGGGGGTGGGGGGCTTGGCGAGGATCACCTCCGGGACGCCGACGTGGCGGGCCAGGGCGCGCACCTGCGTCTTGAAGAGATCGCCCAGCGGATTCACGGGGGGCGTGTCGTCGGCGTGCCAGGTGAAATAGCCGAGCAGCCGCTCGGACTTGTTGCTGGTGCCGATCGGCAGGGCCTTGTGCTTGGCCGAGAGATCGAACAGCACGATCATGCGCTCGCGCGCCATCACGTTGCCGCGACGCGTCGGGTCGCCGTCGCCCACCTGCTGGAGGTAACCGTCCACCGCGGGCGTGATGTCGATGGTGAGCGATTGAATGCCGAGCAGGTCGATCACGAGCTGCGCGTGCTCGAGACTCTCGGGGCTCGAGGTGCGGTACGGCATCCGCACACTGATCACGTTGTCCTTGCCGAGCGCCTCGACGGCCAAGAAGGCGGTGAGCGACGAATCCACTCCCCCCGACAGCCCTACGATCCCTTTAGTGAATCCCCGGCGGCGCACGACTTCGTCCTTCAGGAAACTCACCAGCCAGCGGCGCGCGAGCTCGCAGTCGATGGCGAGAGGATCGCCTTCGTCTACCCCTCGGCCCACGACGTGAATTGCGGATTGCGGATTGCGGATTGCGGATTGAGCAAACGCGCCGTTGCTCGCGGGGTCGAACTGCACGGACCGCGCCTTCCCTTTCCCTTTTCCCTTTTCTCGTTTCCCGAGGTCTTTGAGTAGATGCGGGAGATTCACCTCCAGATCCGCTAGCAGCGGCGCGTCCGCTCTCGCTCTCGTCAGCTCCTCGAGACCGATATCGGCGGTGAGCACCGCTTCCTCGAACAGCGGCCCGCGCAGCACGATCTGGCCCGCCGGGCTCACCACCACCGACCCGCCCGGGAACCCCTTCCCCCCCTCGAACCCGACGAGGCTCGAGTACGCGACGTACACGCCGTGCTCCTCGGCCATCGTGCGAAGGATCCGCTCCCACCGCACCACGCTCGCGGGGAGCCGGGTGCCCTCCTCGTCCATCCCCGTCCCACGCGCGGGCGACGCGCTCGGCACGAGGATGAGCTGCGCACCCTCGAGCGCCGCGATCGTCCCGGCGAGTGAGTGCCAGGCGTCCTCGCAGATCAGGATCGCCGCCCGGCCCCAACGGGTGTCGAAGGCGTGGATCTCGCGCCCCCGCTCCACGAAGCGGTCCTCGTCGAACACGCCGTAGGTGGGGAGAAACACCTTGCGGTGGACGTGCAGGATGCGGGGTGGGGCGTTGCCGAATGAGGCGTACAGGCACGAGTTATAAAACCGGTTCTGGAACACCTCGTAGAATCCCACGGCCACGTCCAGGGGCGGTGCCTGGGCGGCCTCGTGCTGCACGCTGAGATCGCGGAACAGCGTGCCCGCCGTGACCGCGACGTCGCGCACACCGCCTTCCACGAAGTACCCAGAGGTCGCCGTCTCGGGGAAGACGACCAGATCGACCGCCGGCTCGAGCTTGGCGAGCTGCGCCAGCACGCCGCCGATGCGCTGCACGTTGGCGGCGTACTCGCCCTTGGTGGGGCGGATCTGGGCGATGGCGAGGCGAGGCATGGGTGTGGAGGGAAGATAATAGCGTCCTGCGGGTTCCCCGGGTGGGCCACCGAGGGCTATGCCCTGAACGCCCTACATCGGTGGAACGTCGGCGGTAGAGACGACGATTTGATCGATTCTCATGTGTGTCCGCGCCCTAAGAGGGCGCGCTCGGCGGGGGGTGCGCCCTTACAGGGCGCACATTAGAGCCGAGCCCGGCGACCGCTGGAAGTGCTTTACCGGCTCTTAGCCCGGGGCTTCATCAACTCCGAGTCCCGGATGTCTGGTCGACTGCGCCCTCACATACTCAATCGCCCGCCTCAGATCACGGACCCCGAGAGAGCGGAGGTCGTAGCCGTTGGCCCACCGCAGCCGGGCCCGTGGCATCACGCCGTCGCGGTTGGCGATGCGCGCACTCGCTCCCTTCAATCCTTGAACGAGTCGCGGGATGTCCACGTGGGGCGGAAGCTCGAGAACTAAGTGCACGTGATTCCGCACGATCCCGAGATCGACTACGCGAGTTCCGTGACGGCGCGCGATTTCGGGAAGCACCCGACGCAAGAACGCCGCCGCGCCGGCGTGGATGAGTGGCAATCTGCGCAGCGTGGTCCACGTGAGGAGCGCGTAGAGACGAACCGGCATGAAGAGAGCATACGGAGAGCGCCCCGTCGCAGCCGAACCATTCTCGCGCAACCAGGATCGTTTGAGCGCGCCCTTACAGGGCGCCCATTGGCGCCGAGCCCGGCTCTCAGCCCGGGACCCACGAAGGGTGAGTTTGGGTGAGAACTCACGCGGGTGAGAACGGTCGTCGTGTGTCCGCGCCTTGAGAGGGCGCGCTCGGCCGCGGGTTCGCCCTTACAGGGCGCACATCAGCGCCGAGCCCGGGCTCTCAGCCCGGGACCAACGGGGAGTAAGTTCAGCGTAGGGACTCAGGGCGAGACCGAGCACCCCTCACCGCCCAGCTCAGCCCATACGCCACCGCCAGCACGGCCAGCGTCACCAGCACCGACTGCGACTGCCCCAGCGCGGTCCAGATGAACAGGACGAGATACACGCCGATGAACAGGATCGGCACCGCCGGATAGCCGGGCACGCTGAACGGGGCCCGAGGCTCGCGCGCACGCAGCGGGAACAGCGCCGCCACGGTGAGGCCGTCGATCACCAGAACTTCCGCGATGGCGAGGCCGAGCAGCTTCTCGAAGGTGCCGGTCGCCGCGAGCGCGCCCGCGACCGCCCCCACCAGCAGCATGGCGACCCAGGGCGTCCCGCCGCCATTCACGCGCGCCAGCGCGCCGGGGGCCAGGCCCTCGCGCGCCAAGCCGAACAACACCCGCGGCGTGACGAAGATGTTGCCGTTGAGCGACGCGAGGACGACGAGCAGCGCGAGCCCGGCGACGACGGCACCGGCCCGGGCCCCTACGATCGCGGTGGCCGCGTCCGCGGCGACCAGGTTCGACGCCGCGATCTGCGCGAGCGGCAGCACGTGCAGGAACGCGGCGTTCAGGAGCAAGTACAGGGCGGTCACGATCGCGATGCCGCCGAGGAACACCCGGGGGAGCGTGCGCCCCGGATCTACCACCTCCTCGGCGATCTTGGCGGCGTCGGGGTAGCCGTAGTACGTCCAGATCACCGAGCGCGACGCGAGCGCCAGCGCCGGCCACACGGCCGCGCCGCGCGGTGCCGCGGCCAGCGCACCGTGCCAACCGGCCCCCGTCCCGCGCGCGAACGCGATCGCCACCACGCCACCCAGCGCCAGGACCTTTGCCGCGGTCACGAGATTCTGCACCCAGCGGCCCGACGCGACGCCGATCAGATTCACCGCGGTGAAGAGCGCCACCAGCCCTGCGCCGAGCCACGGGATCGAGCCTGAGTCCCAGCCGGTGAGCCGCACCAGGAACTCGGCCGCGGCGACGCCGATCGCCGCGATCGCGGCCGTGTACATCCCGACGCTCTCCACCCAGCCAACCACGAACCCCGCGCGCGGCCCGAACGCCTCGCGCACGTACACGTACTTGCCGCCGGCTCTAGGGTGGCGCGTGGCGAGCTCGGCAAAGCAGAGCGCGCCCAAGAACGCGAGCGCGCCGCCCAGTACCCAGGCGACGAACGTGAGCCAGGGGCGGCCCAGGTGGGCGGCGACGAGCCCGGGCGTGCGGAAGATCCCCGACCCGACCATGATCCCCACGACCATGGCGAGTCCGTCGAACAGGCGCAGCGATCGTTTGAGGTCTGACACGGCGGGACGAATCTGCAGGAAAAAACGTAGGGGCGCAGCATTGCTGCGCCCCTGCGCGCCAACCACGGTTCAGGCGGCGATGGATCTACGGGTGTCGCCGGCCCCCGCCCCCTCCGCCCCCGCCACCACCCGACGCGCGGGCCGACCCGCCGCCCCCATGGCTCCCGCCACCGCCACCGCTGCTCGCTCTGCCGCCTCCACCTCCACCTCCACCTCCACCTCCGCCTCCACCCCCACCTCTGCGCTCTCCACCACCACCACCACTCGGCCGATCCGCGTGCCCGGCGGCACGCCGCTCGGAGCGCTCGCCGCGCGCGCGCGTCGGAGTCGCCACGCGGTCAGCTGCGCGGGCGGCTCCGGGGTCGCTCCAAGAATCGCGCACGCGCGCGGGCCGCGGCGGTGGCGCCCCGACTTGAACCACGCGTCCCGCACCAGCCCGGCTCAGCAGCGTCCCTTGCGGCACCCGCAGCCGGGGGCTCACGCCCATGACCGTCGGCGCCGCGGCGTAGCGATTCTTGAATACCAGCCCGCCTCCGAAGCTCCCCGCGCCACCACGCGCGCGGTCGATGAACAAGCCGCCGCCGTAGACGCGAGGGCGACTGTAGATGACGACTCCGCCAGTGAAGATGAAGGGCCGGTACGCGAACGGCCGGTAGAAGAACGGATCGTAGAAGCTCGCCCCGCAGAAGAACGGGTCGTAGAAGAACGGATCGTAGCACGAGCTGTAGGCGAAGCCGTAGCGGTAGTACGGCCAGCCGTAGCCATAGCCGTATCCAAAGCCCGCCCGCATGCCGAACGGCGAGTAGTAGTGATTGTAGCCTGAGTAGTACGAGTCCACGGACGCGACGGAATATTGCGCCACGTCGTAGTCGAAGTGGCCGTCGGGCGACATGCGCTGCACGATGTCGAGCAGGGCCTGCTCTTTGTCGTCCCCGGCCTCGCGCGCGGTCAGGACCCGGTAGTCCCAGTGATCGCCGCGCACGAACCCGTCGAACTTGAACGGCGCCGCGGAACGCGCCGCGAGCACCAGGCCCGAGCCGTCCGAGTCGTCGACATAAAACGCTTCGCGGTCACCGCGGCCGCGCAACTCGATGGTGTGGCCGCCGCGCACGAAATCGTCGCCGGTGGGATCGAGCGGGAACAGCACCCGCACGCGACCCTGAGCGTCGCTCCGCAGCACGACGACGTAGCCGTCTTCGGCCGTGCGGACCTTCACGCGCGCCCGGTCGCCGCGCTGGAAGTAGTTGTCTTGATTGAGCGAAAGCTTGATGGGTGGGTCGTCACTGCGTATCGCGTCGGACGCCCGCTCGGGCGGCGCCGGAGCGGAAGCGAGCAGCGAGACCATCAGGGTGAGCATCATACAGTCCTTCCTCTATATACCCTAAAGCCATCTAACACATCAAGAAGCATGCCGGTTTCAGGCATGGTGTTAGACCCCCGGTCTCGCTACGTCGTTAAGCCCCCTGACCTCCCCCGGGGACAGGGCCGTCTCTGTGCGAGACATGGCTCACCAGCGGTCGGGCTTTCCGGCGTCGGGGATGAACAGGCTCTGCCCGAAGCGGGACTTCCCGAACTCCCCGATCAACGCCTGGGTCTCGGGTGCGACCAAGAAGTCGGCCAGCGCCTTGCCCCCCGCCGTGTTCACGCGCGGCGCATTTTTGGGATTCACCTCCATCACGTGATAGACGTTGTAGAACAGCGAGTCGCCCTCCACCTGGGGCACGAGCTGGACCTTGTCGCGCCAGGCGAGGTAGGTGGCACGGTCGCTGATGGTGTAGGCGCGTTTCTGGTCGGCCATCTGCAGCGTCGCGGCCATCCCTTGGCCCGACTCGACGTACCAGCCGCCGGACGGCGGCGTGATGCCGACTCGCTTCCACAGGGCCTGCTCGAACTTGTGCGTGCCGGACTGGTCGCCGCGAGAGATGAAGCCGGCGCGCTGGGCCGCAATGCGGCGCATGGCGGCGAGCGCGTCGTTCAACCCGCGCAGCCCGGCGGGATCGGCCGCCGGCCCGACGATGAGGAAGTCGTTGTGCATGACGAGGCGGCGGTTCAGGAAGTATCCCGAGTCCGCCAGCACGCGCTCCGCCTGCGGCGCGTGGGACAGCACCACGTCCGCGTCGCCCCGGCGCCCCAGCTCGAGCGCCTGCCCGCTGCCGACGGCGATCAGTTTCACCCGGTAGCCGGTCTGGCGCTCGAAGATCGGGAGCAGTGAGTCGAGCAGCCCGGCGTCGCGGGTCGACGTGGTCGTGGCGAGGAGAACCTGGGAAGACTGGGCGCTAAGGGGGAATGATGGAACGATGGAAAGGAGGACAGCGAGGAGCGCGTTTCTCACCAGCGCACCTGCAACTGCACCACCCCGCGGTTGTTCTCGAGCTGCACCACCTGCTCGCGAAAGAGTTCATAATCCGCCATCACTTTGAAGTCGTCTCCGCGGATGAAGTACTGCAGTCCGACCAGGTAGCCGGTCGAGCGGTCGGTCGCGACCCGATCGCTCGGGTCGTATTGCTCGACGCGACCCAAGAGCTCTATGCGCCGAGGAGTGACGATGTAGCCGGCGAAGGCATACCAACCGACGGTACGGACGTCCGTCCGGCGGTTCCGGTCCCTGATGTACTCCGCACGCACCACGCCCCGCGTGGTCCGGTACATCGCCTGGCCGTCCACTTCCGCGCTGTCACTATACCCGGCGAAGGCGCCGCCCAAGTCCAGTCCCTTGACCGGTGTGATCGTGGCGCGCGCGAAGTAGGCCATGCGATTGTCCGGATTGACGGCGCGGTTCGGTCCCTCGCCGTTCACCACGGCGCCCTGGAGCGTCAACCGGTCGGGGAGGCGCCACTCGAGCTCTGCACCGATGTCGCGCCGCGCCGCGGTGACGATGCGCGAGCGCTCAGTCGTCTCGAGAATCCCGGAGCTGAGCAGCGATTCCAGGGCGAAGGGGACGCGGAACTGCCCCACGGTGGCGCTCCACCGCTGGTGCGTTAGCCGCACGAAGAGATCGGTGATCGACACCGTGAGCGGGGTCGCGGGCGGCGTGGCCGGCGCGCCCGTGGTCCGCATCTCCACTTGGGCGCGGTAGGATGCCCAGGGCGTGAGCGACCCTTCGAGCGCGAACCGCGCGCGCCGCAGCAGGAACGTGGCGGAGTCTCCCACGGCCTGGAAGCGAGGCTGGATGTAGCCGGAGATCCTTGGCGTGGCCGATACGGCCGCCGGCGTCTGACCGAGCGCGGCCGTGGTGAGGGGCGCAGCGAGCGCCCACGCGGCGAGGAACGAGCTGAAGCGCACGTGGCGGCGAGAAGCTATCCGCCCGCGCTTCGATAGGCAAGCTGGTGCCTATCGACGCAGCAGCTTGCGAAATGCCGTGAGACTGAGGCGCTCGACTTCGCGCCGCCAGCGCGCGAACAGCTGGAGCAGCCGGCGGGCCTCGGGGGTGAGCCGGGCGCCGCCCCGGCTCGAGCCCCCGCGCGTGGTCGCCAGCACCTTGGCGCCGAGCACGCGCTCCATCTGGCGGATGCGGTTCAGGCAGGTGCGGTAGCTCCAGCCCACCGCCCGCCCCGCCGCCCGGATCGTGCCGGTGCGATCGACCGCGTCGAGGAAGCGGAGATAGCGCGGGCCCATCAGGAACACACCGTCCCAGTTGAGCCACAGCTTCTGGCGGGGGGCGAGGTGGCGGCGCAGCGAGGGTGACCGCACGGAAGGCATAGCGCACCGAATGAGCTACATTTTGCCTCTAAGCTAGCCCGGGCCATCCCATGAGCCAACTGCTCGAGGCCGCCGCCGGCGTCGCCAACGCGTGCGAGCCGATTCCCGGCGTCGTGACCGGTGGCCAGCCCACGCTGGCCCATCTCGCCGCCCTGAAGCGCGCCGGGTGCGAGGTGATCCTCGACATCCGCGAGCCGATGGAGCCCCAGCCGTTCCGCGCCGCCGCGGTCGCCGCGGCGGGGCTCGAGTACATCAATATCCCGGTGAGTCACGGGCCGCTGGACGACGCCACGTTCGACCGGGTACGCCGCACCGTGCGTGAGCTCGCCGGGCACAAACGGTGCTTCTTCTATTGTGCGAGCGGCAACCGGGTGGGGGTGACGCTGCTGCCGTATCTCATGCTGGACCAGGGAATGAGCGAGGACGACGCGGTGACGGAAGCGATGCGGATCGGGATGCGCAATGCCGGATTGATGCAAGAGGCGCTGGAGTATGTCAGGCGGCAAGCTCTCTAGGGACTGCGGTGCCAATACATTCTCATCTCCGAGATCTTGCCGTCCTTCGTCTCGCAAAACATCGCGCCGCGCGCGTCGACCCACTCCCCGGTGCGGCGGCGGCGGTAGGTGCAGCGGAACTCGGTCGCGAACCACGGGCCCGCCGCGTAGATCTCCCCGGCCTTGAACGTCACCTCCGCCTGGTTGACGGGGATGTCTTTCCAGTATGCCCGGATGGCGTCGCTGCCCACGCTTTGCTCGCTGAACGGCGTCTCGAGGAACACCGCGTCGGGCGCGAAGACGGACACAATCCCGTCCACGTCCCCGGCTTCCCACCCGCGGCCAAATGAGTCCAGGAGTTGACGATACGCTGCGTTCATGGCGCCCAATATAGCCCAATCTGGAACCGCGGGTCGGGACGTATGGTACACGGGGACGATGCAGGGTTGCCCCAGCAGCACTGGGAGTTTCTCATTCCGAGTACCTGTCACCGGAGGATGCTACGATGTTGAAGCGGATCATGGCCACGACTGCCGTGCTGGCTCTGTGCGCGCTGCCGCTCGCCGCGCAGGGACATGCGGCCACGCCGGGCAACGAAATGACGCTCACGGGCCAGGTGATCGACCTGAACTGTCACACCACCAACGGCGCGATGGGCCCGTCTCACAAAGGCTGCGCGCAAGCGTGCGCCAAGGCCGGCGTGCCACTTGGCATCCTGGCGAGCGACGGGACGATCTATCTGCCGGTCAGCTCGAAGCCGGGCGATCCCCAGAACGCGAAGCTCGAGCAACACGCCGAGAGCAAGGTGACGGTGACTGGCACCCACCGGTTCGTGAGCGGGTTGCACACCATCGAGATCAAGACGGTCGCGGCCGCGAGCTGATGCGGCACGCGCTGGCGGGGGGCGCCGGCCTGTGCGCCGCGGCGCTCCTCGCCTGCGGATCCCCCGCGCCCTCCGCGCCTCCCTCCAACAGTCTCACCCTCCTGTTCCTGCGCCGCTCCCCCGCGGCGTCGTTGGGCGGCCTGTCCTGGGCGCCCGATCCCGAACACAGCCGGCTGGTGGCGTTCGACGGAAGGCTCCGCGTGGCGCGCAGCGTCACGAGCCCCCGGCTCGCCAACCCCGTCGCCGTCGCCTCACTCGGCGCCGAGCTGCTCGTGAGCGAGCGAACCGGAGAGGGGGTCGTGCTCGATACGACCGGCCGCCCGGTGCGGGAGTGGGAGAGCCCGCACCTCGCTTCGATCTATGCGGCGCGCGGGAGCGAGGTCGTGGCGGTGCGGTCGCCCTACTACATCCCGCAGTTCGCGGCCGAGCCCGACACGGCGTCGCTGATCCGGGTGCTCGACACCCTCGGCCGGCCGGTGGCGGGGCTCGCCGCGATCCACGTGCCGCCCGTGCCGTTCCTGGCACAGCTCGTCAACGCGGGAGCGGTGGCCCTCGGCCCCGACGGGACAGTGTATTTCGCGCCGCTGGTGCGGGACGAGATCCGCAAGTACGGACCGGGCGGCGCGCTGCGCTGGACCGCGCAGCGGGGCCTGTTCCGGACGGAGCCGGACCCCGAGTTTCTGCCGCCCAAGGGGCGGGACATCGGCGTGCGCGACGCCCTCGTCAACGTCGCGCTCGTGCTCGGGCCCGACGGCCGGCTGTACGCGCTCGGATCGGACGACTCGGGCGCCACGAAGCTGCGCGTCGACGTGCTCGACACGGCGAGCGGCGCGATCCTCGCGACCCGCCACCTCGGGGCCCGCGAGACCGCCGTCGCGGTGGACCCGCGCGGCCGGCTCGTGACGTTCGATGCCGACTCGCTGCTCGGCCAGTCGGCGGGCCCCGAGCGCGAGACCTTCACTCCCGCCTTCGCGCTCCCGGACCTGCACGGCGACACTGTTGCGCTCGCCCGGTTCGCGGGCAAGGTGACGCTCGTGAACTTCTGGGCGTCGTGGTGCGACCCGTGCCGCGAAGAGTTCCCCCACATGGCGCAGCTGTACAGCGAGCTCGACCGCAAGGACTTCGAGATCGTCGCCATCTCGGATGATGTGGATCGCGGCAAGATGGCGGCGTTCCTGCGCGCGTATCGCCCGCCGTTCCCGATCCTGGTGGGCGGGGGGCGCATGAAGCAGGCCTACCACTACCGCGGCCTGCCCTACTCGGTACTGCTCGACCGCCGGGGACGGATCATCGAGCGCATCTTCGGGTTCGGCGGTGCGGCGGAGTTCTCGAAATTGCGCCGGACTATTGCAAACGAGGTACGGGCTCCCTAGCGTTTAACCGTGCCAGACTCGACGCATCCCGCAGCCCGCAGCCCGCTTCCCGTCGTCATCGATACCGATCCTGGCATCGACGACATGCTGGCGCTGCTGCTCGCGCTCGCGTCACCGGAGCTGGAGTTGCGGGGCATCTCGGTGTCCTACGGCAACACCGTAGTCGAGAATGCGTACCGGAACACCGTGGAGATAATGCGTAGAGCCGGAAAGCGTATTACGCTGGGCGTGGGAGCGCGACGGCCGCTCAAGCGGGCCCTCGCGGTGGCGCACGAGACGCACGGCACGTCGGGGCTCGGCTACGCCGAGCTGCCGCCGGCCGGGGTGACCCTCGACTGGGTGAAGTCGCTCGACCGGCTGCTCGTCGAGCAGCCGGAGCCGGTCACGCTCGTCACGCTCGGGCCGGTCACGGGACTGGCCCTCGCGCTGCGGCGCGAGCCGGACCTGGTGCGCGCCAAGGTGGCGCGCCACATCGCCATGGTGGGCAACATCGCGGCCCGCGGCAACACGACCCGCTACTCCGAATTCAACGCGTGGTGCGACCCGGAGGCGCTCGACACGGTGCTCAAGGCCGGGCTCCCGACCGAGCTGATCGGGCTGGACGTCACCCGCGAGGCCGTACTGGGCCCGCAAGAGGTGTCGCGGCTGGTGCACTCCGAGGCGACCAACGCCCGCTGGATCCACGACGCGCTGCGCTTCTACATGGAGTTCCACAAGCAGGCCGAGGGGCTGGACGGGTGCATCGTGAACGACGTGCTGCCGATCGCCCTGCTGCTCCGCCCCGACGCGCTGGCGTTCGAGGAGCAACGCATCGTGGTGGACCTCTCCGACGCGGAGCAGCGCGGCCGCACGCGGGTGAAGCCCGACGGCGCGCGCGTGCAGGTCGCTATGCAAGTCGAGATGAGTCGCGTGCGCCCGCTCCTCTCCGAGCGGGTGTTCCGCTGGGCGACGCGCGCGACGCCGACGCCGACGTCGCAGGAAGGCGCGACCGTCTGATCGCGCTACCGCGCAAGGTCGCCGTGATCGGCGCCGGCGACATCGGCTGCGGCTGGGCGGCGCTGTGCGCCGCGGCGGGCTGGCCCGTCACGCTGTTCGACGCGAGCTCGCGCGGCATGGAGCGCGCCGCGATCGACGTGCCACGCCGCGCGCGCGCCCTCGTGGCGCTCGGGCACGCCACGGAAGGGATGGTGGAGCGCGGGCTGCTGGAGCTGCACCAGGGCCGCAGCTTGCTGCAAACGGTGCAAGACGCCGACTGGGTGATCGAAGCGATTCACGAGGAGCTCGGCGCCAAGCAGAAGCTGTTCCACGCGATCGAGGAGGTGGCCGGGCCCGAGACGCTCGTCACGAGCTCCTCGAGCGGCATCCCGCCGACGGAGCTGTTCTCGCGCTGCCGGCGCCAGGACCGCTGCCTCGTGGCGCACCCCCTCAACCCGCCGCAGCTCATTCCCCTGGTCGAGCTCGTCCCCGGCGCGCGCACGGCGGTCGCCAGCGTGACCCGCGCGCAGGAGTACCTGCGCGCCCTGGGCCGGATGCCGATCGTCCTCAAGAAACCCGTCCCCGGTTACGTGGTCGGCCGCATCGCCGCCGCGGTGTGGCGCGAGTGTATCGATCTGGTGTTGACCGACGTGATCGCGGTGGACGACCTGGACCGCGCGGTTTCGCTCGGGCCCGCGCTCGGCTGGGCCGCGGCGGGCCCGCACCTCACCTATCACCTCGCCGCGGGCGACGGCGGCGTGACCGCGTTTCTGCAGCAGCTGCTCGCCAGCTTCGAGGGGTGGTGGGGCCAGCTAGCCACCTGGCAGCGGCTCGAGCCGGAGCAGCAGCGCGCGCTCACCCAGGGGGTCGAGCGGGCATATAAGGGAAAGGTCGAGGAGCTGCGAGAAGCGCGGGACCGCAGGCTCAGTGCAATCTTGCGGGCGCTGGAGCAGGCAAGGACTACATAAGGCGTTACACAGAGACGTCTTTTATTTTTTATCTACCCTCACCATGAGCACCGGAATCTTCGTCAGGTGTCGCAACGCTGTCGCAGTGCTGCCCTTGACGACGTCCTCCAGCAGCCGATGCCCGTGGGTGGCCATGGCGATCAGGTCGCACCGCTCCCGTTCCGCCGCGGCCGCGATCTCCTTGGCCGGCTCCCCGCCCGCCAGCACCGCTTCGGCGTCGAACCCTTCCCCCTCCAGCCGGCCGCACACCGCCTCGAGATACGCGCGGTCCTCCCGGATCTCCTGCGATTCCCGCAGCTCGAGCTCGTTGACGTTGCGCGCGACCCAGCCGTCCGCCACGTGAATCAGCACGAGCGTGGAGCCGAGCCGCTTGGCCAGCCCGCGCGCGTGGGCTAGGATGGTCTCGTCCGCGGGGGAGTTTTCGAGGGGTACGAGGATGCGCGAATACATCAGCCGACCGCACCCCGGAAGATCTGGACCAGGAGCCAGCCGTTGAAGCCCGCGATGGCGCACGCCACGAGGTAGGCGAGGGCCTTCAGCCAACCGGGGTTCACGAACTCGCCCATCTTCGCCCGGTCCGACGTGAACCGGACGAGCGGGAAGACCGCGAAGGACAACTGCAGGCTGAGGATCACCTGGCTCAGGATGAGGAGGCGGGCGGTGCCGCTCGCTCCGAAGAAGATAGCCGTGAGCGCCGCCGGCACAATCGCGATGAGCCGGGTGATCAAGCGCCGCAGCCACGGGCGGATGCGGATGTTCAGGAACCCCTCCATGACGATCTGGCCGGCGAGCGTCCCCGTGAGGGTCGAGTTCTGTCCCGAGGCGAGCAGCGCGATGGCGAACACGGCGCTCGCGCCGGCGACGCCGAGCAGCGGCGTCAGCAGCCGGTAGGCGTCCTGGATCTCGGCGACCTCGCTGTGCCCCGACGTGTGGAAGGTCGCCGCCGCGACCACGAGGATCGCCGCATTGATGAACAGCGCGCACGTCAGGGCGATGGTGGAGTCGAGGAAGGCGTACCGGACGGCCATGCGCTTCCCGGCCGGCGTTTCCTCGTAGCGCCGGGTCTGCACGACGGACGAGTGCAGGTAGAGGTTGTGCGGCATCACCGTCGCGCCGAGGATGGCGATCGCGATGTAGAGCTGGTCGCGGTCCGCGAGGATCGAGGACCTGGGCAGGAAGCCCCAGGCGACCGCCGCCAGATTGGGGCGCGCGATGATGATCTCGAACAGAAAGCACACGGCGATCGTGGCGATCAGCGCCACGACCAGCGCCTCGACCAGCCGGAAGCCCTTGTGCTGGAGGAACAAAACGAGCAGCACGTCGAGGGACGTGATGACGATGCCCAGCGGCAGCGGAATGCCGAACAACAGGTTCAGGGCGATCGCGGACCCGATCACTTCGGCCAGGTCGCAGGCGGCGATCGCGATCTCGCAGAGCACCCAGAGCGCGAGGGAGGCGGGGCGCGAATAATGGTCACGGCACGCCTGTGCCAGGTCCCGGCCGGTGACGATCCCGAGCTTGGAGGAGAGCCCCTGTAGCAGGATCGCCATCAGGTTCGAGAGCAGGATCACGCTCAGCAGCGTGTAGCCGAACTTCGAGCCGCCCGCCAGGTCGGTGGCCCAGTTGCCGGGATCCATATACCCGACGGCGACCAGGTACCCGGGCCCCGCGAACGCCAGCGCTTTGCGCCACCACGGCCCCTCACGGATCGGGACGGTGCGGTAGACCTCGGCGAGGCTGGGTGCGAGCCGGGCGCGGCGCCACCCGGGCTCGGGTGGTACGCCGGCGGCCCCCGGCTCAACGGCTCGCGTAGCCATGGTCGGTGATCGGCACCTCGCGGCACCACAGCAGCAGGGCGAGCTCGCGCCCCACCACGCGGGGGTCGCCCGAAGGCACGAGCCCGATCGTCGTCGGCCCGTTGAAGGGCTGGCGGTCGGTTATGGTGAGCAGCACCCCCGGCGTGAGCCCCTGCTCGGCGAAGTAGCGCAGCCGCGCCGGATCCTGCGTGCCCACCTGGCGCAGCTCGAGCTTGGTGCCGACGCTCACGTCGGCGAGCGACACGAGCTCGGCTTCCTCGATCTCCCCGGCCGCAGTCGGAATGGGATCGCCGTGCGGATCATATTGCGGATCGCCCAGCGCGCGGGCCATGCGGTCGATTAGCTCGTCGGACACCGCGTGCTCGAGCCGCTCCGCTTCGGCGTGGACGCTGCCCCAATCGTACCCGAGCTGCTGCGTCAAATAGAGCTCGAGCAGGCGGTGGCGGCGGATCATGCGCAGCGCCGCGCGACGCCCCTGGGCCGTGAGCTGCACACCGCGATACGGGACGTGCTCGATCAGTCCCGTTTCCGAGAGGCGCTTCACCATGCCGCTCACCGAGGGCGGCGCCACGTCGAGCATCGCCGCGATGTCGCTCGTCGCGGCGAAGCCACCCTGATTCGAGAGGTGGTAAATGACCTTGAGATAGTCTTCGACCGACGGGGTCAGTTCTGGGTTGGCGTCTCGCAACGTTGCATGCATGCCGATTCTCCCTGCCGGAAAGGCGCTGGCAAGAGCGCCACCAGCTACTGGCTATCAGCTGTAAGGAGAAAGACTTAGATCAATCTGACTCGTCAACATTAGACTACACTAAACTTTCAATGTTGTCAAGCGAATATGTGGATTTCTGTAGCCTACAAAGAGATGTGTTTAGACACTGATCAGCTTGAGAAACGGCGTAAGGATCCGCTCGGTCATTCCCCAGATGACGATTTCGTCGACGACATACGCGGGGAACGTGCGCTCGACGCCGCGCACCGGCAGCGTGAAGTCGCGCCGCACGCCGCGCTGCGACAAGCGATCGAGCGGCAGCCAGAACACCCGCGCGGCCTCGACGCCCGGGACGAGGGTCGGGCGGGACGCGAGCGCGAACACAAAGGGGCGCACCACAACGGCGGGGAGCGTGGGGGTTCGGGGGTACAGGTCGTCGAGCACACCGAGGCGCTCGGCGGCGGACAGATCGACCCCGGTCTCCTCGCGCGTCTCGCGGATCGCCGTGACGAGGAGGTCGGCGTCGGCGGGATCGTAACGGCCGCCCGGCAGCGCGACCTGACCGGACCAGGGATCGTCGGCGCGCTCGGCGCGACGGATCAGCAGCGTCTCGAGCCCCCGAGGCCCTTCGAGCAGGATCAAGGCTACCGCGGCGGGGCTCGCCCCGGGCGCGGCCTCAGGCTTGGCGCGGAAGTCCTGCAGCGCGAACCGCACGGCGGCGAGCGTGGGCTTCACGACAGGTGCCGGGCGAACCAGTCCAGCGTCCGTCGCACCACCTGCTCGAGGGCGGGATTGGAGCCGGTCCAGGGGTGACCGGCGCCGAAGCCGTGGCCGGCGCCGTCCACCAGAAACAGCTGCCGCTCGCCGGCGCCCGCTGCGGTGTGGAGGTCGCGACCGTCGCCCCACGGCACCGTTTGGTCCGCCGTGCCGTGCACGATGAGCCACGGCGCGCGCACGGCGCCGGCGGCCCGCATCACGTCCAGCCCGCCCCCCGCCGCGCCGTGCGCGTCCAGGTCATCGCTGATGTCCCGGTAGAGAGGAAGCTCCTCGCCGGTGCGCGGGCTGACGACGCGAGCCGTGCCAGTGCGACGCAACTCGTCGATCAAGGGCGCGATGAGGCGGCCGAATCGGGCGACCGCCGCCCAGGTGACGAGTGCGCGGACACGCTCGTCCTGGGCCGCGCGCAACACGGCGACGCCGCCGCCCGCGCTGTGCCCGAACAGGCCGTATGCCGACGGCTGAAAGCCGAAGGCGCCTTTCGTCAGAGCGTCCAGCACGATGTCGAGATCACGCAGCTCCTTCGTGTACGTGTTGTGCCCAAACCGCTCCGGCTCGTCGAACGTGGCGGAGTCCTCACCCACGCCGGCGCCCGAAAAGTTGAACGACACTACGCCGAGTCCGGCGCGGGCGAGCCGCTCGGCGACGTACGGAAAGAAGCCCCAATCCTTGAAGCCCTGGAAACCGTGGCACACGACGACGACCGGGCGCTCGCCGCCGGCGCTCGTGACGTCGCCGCGCAGCGGACCGCCGTCGGCGCCGGTGAGCCGGAACGATCGTTTCGATGGAGTGGCCAGAGGCTAGCTCGAGGGGGTGCCCAATAATACCTTCCCGGCCCGATGCCCAGCCACGTGCGGATGACGATCGGCCTCGCCGCCGGACTCATGCTCGGGCTCGCGGCCGCGTGGACCCAGCAGCCCGCGCTGCTGACCGTCGCCCGAGGCCTACGGCCGCTCGGCACGCTGTTCCTGAACCTGCTCTGGATGGTGGTGATCCCGCTCGTCGTGACCGCGCTGTTCGCGGGCGTGGCGGGACTCGGCAGCGTGCGGCGGGTGGGCCGGCTCGGAATCAGGACGCTGGCGTTCTTCTGGGCCACGACCCTCGCCGCGATCGTGATCGGCTTCGCGGTGGCGGCGCTGTCCCTGCCCCTCGCGGGCGTGACGCCGGACCAGCAGGCCGCGCTGCGCCAGAGCGCGCTCGCCGACTCGGACGCGGTGCGGCACGCGGCGGAGCAGATCCTGAGCGGTGCGCGGTTCCTGGTCGAACTGATCCCGTCGAATCCGTTGCGCGCTGCGATCGACGGCAACCTGCTGCCGCTGATCGTCGCCACGACGCTCTTCGCCGTCGCCGCCGCCGGACTGCCGGAGGAGAAGCGCCGCACCCTGACCGATCTCGCCGACGTCGCGACCGCTGCGCTGATCCGCATCGTGTGGTGGGTGCTGCTGCTCGCCCCGCTCGGCATCTTCGCGCTGGTGGCGGGGGCGGTCGCTCAGTTCGGGCTGTCGCTCGTGAAGACGATGGCTGTGTTCGTGCTGGCGGTGGTCGCCGGGCTGGGTGTGTTCATCGCCGGTGTGCTGCTGCCTGCGATTGCGCTGATCGCGCGGGTCCGCGTGTCGCGGTTTCTGGAGGTCGCCTGGCCGTCGCTCGCGATGGCGTTCTCGACCACGTCGTCGCTCGCGACCCTCCCCACGATGCTGGCGGCCGCCGAGCAGGAGCTCAAGATCTCGCGCACCGTCACGAGCTTCGTGCTGCCGTTGGGCGCGAGCATCAACCGGTCGGGGAGCGCGCTGTTTCAGGCGGTGGCAATTTTGTTCGCGGCGCACCTGTATGGCGTCCCGCTCGGTGTCGGGGAGCTGTTCCAGGCGGGCGCCGCGGTGTTTCTCGCCTCACTCACCGTCGCCAGCGTGCCGTCCGCGAGCATCGTGAGCCTAGCGCCCGCGTTCAGCGCCACCGGACTGCCGCTCGCCGGACTCACGCTCCTCATCGGGCTCGATCGCATCCCCGACATGTTCCGCACCATGACGAATGTCATGGGCAGCCTGTCCGGCGCCGCGGTAGTGGCGGCGCAGGATGGAGACAGCATCTCGACAGCTGCTTGACACAGTGACGTCTCTATTGCAGTGTCTTTCCCGCGAGCAGCAGCCCAACCACCACGCTGATGACCGCTGAGCCTAAGTGGAGGGCCGTCGCCCACGTCGCCCCGCGCCCCGACGCGAGCCGTACCAGCCCGGCGAGCGAGAACGAGACCAGCAGCATACCGATCATGGTGCCCAGCGCGAACGCAGCGAAGTACGCGAACTGAGCGGTACGAGTGGGCGCCGCTGCCACGAGTAGGACCAAAATTGCGGCGCTGCCGGCGAGCCCATGGAGCAGCCCGAACCCGAGCGAGCGCCTTGCGTCCCCACCCGGGTGGGCGTGCGCGTGCTCCGTCCCGTGCGCGTGGCTGTGGAGGTGTAGATGCGGGTCGCCGTCATGGGCGTGCACGTGCAGGTGCCAGCGCCCGCGCGCGTAGCGCAGCATGACCGATGCGCCGAGCCCGATCAAGAGCAGCGCGACTAGAAAGTCGGCGGCCGGCCACAGGCGGTCGGGAAGATGGATGCCGAATATCATGATCACGGCCACGACCACCCCGACGCTGGCGGTGTGGCCCACGGCCCACGCGAGCCCCAGACGGCAGGCGTCGAGCAGGCGGCCTTGGCGTGTCGCGAGCGTCGACACGGCGGCGAGATGGTCGGGCTCGAATGCGTGACGGAACCCGAGGAGCAAGCCGAGGCCCGTGAGGGCGAGGAGGGAGGGACTCATCCGGCCCGCAATTTAGCCCTGTAGCAGTTGCCTTTCCTACTGCCCTACAACCTTTTACCTCTAGTCCCTATCAAATTCGGCACATGGAGCTCACCAGTCCCGGGGCGGCGACACTGCGCAGAGATCCGGACCAGGCGACGGGCGGGGGAGGCACGGGGGACGCGGAAACGGCCGACGTGGCGCTCGCCGCCAGTGGCGACGGGCGCGCGTTCGAGCGGCTGTACCGCTCCCACGTGGCGCGGGTCCACAGCCTGGCGCGCCGGATGATCAATCCCGACGTGGCTGACGACGTCACGCAGGATGTGTTCGTCCGCGCCTGGAGCAAGCTCGGCACGTTCCGCGGCGAGGCGGCGTTCGGGACCTGGCTGCACCGCCTGGCGATCAACGTGATCCTGGCACGCCGCACGACGCTCGGCACCGAACGGGGACGCTATTACGATGCCGAGAATGTGCTCGACGCGGTGCCGGGTCGCCCCGTGGTACACGAGCTGTCGCTCGATTTCCAGCAGGCGATCGGGCGGCTTCCCGACGGCGCGCGCGAGGTGTTCGTGCTGCACGACGTGGAAGGCTACAAGCACGAGGAGATCGCGGACATGCTCGGGATCGTCCCGGGGACGTCGAAATCGCAGCTCCATCATGCGCGGATGGCGCTGCGGAAATATCTCGAATAGATGATTGCGGATTTCGGGTTGCGGATTTGAGGGGGAAACACCAATGAACGATACGTGGACCGAGCGGCTCTCAGAGTACATCGACGGGACACTTCCCGACGCGGAGCGCGCGGCGCTCGAGGCCCATCTCGCGGGCTGCACGGCGTGCCGGACGACGCTCGACGAGCTGCGCCGAGTGGTAGCGCGCGCCCGGGCGCTCGACGACCGGCCGCCGGCGGCCGATCTGTGGCCCGCCATCGCGGAGCAGATCGGCGTGTCATCGGGCGCGCACCACGTGGTGAGTCTCGCGGAGCGACGGACGCGCCGCGTGACGTTCACCGTCCTGCAGCTCGCCGCAGCGGCCGCGGTGCTGCTGCTGCTCGGCTCGGGCGGCGCGTACCTGGCGCTGCGCCGCCCGCCTGTCGAGGGGGGAGGCGCGATCGCGCAGCGCGGCCCCGCCGCGGATCTGACGACCTCTCCGGTGGGCTGGGTCCAGAAGACCAGCTCGCGCTACGATGCGGCCGTCGCCGAGCTGCAGAGCGCCCTGGAGCAGGGGCGCGCGAGCGGCCGCCTCGACAGCGCCACGGTGCGCGTGCTCACGCAGAGCCTGGTGACGATCGACTCCGCGATCGTGCAGGCACGGCGGGCGCTCGCGGCCGATCCCGGCAGCGCGTATTTGAATCAGCACCTCGCCGACACCATGCGGCGCAAGTTGGAGCTGCTGCGGCGGGCCAGCGCGCTTGCACCCGCCAGGACCTAAGGGGATAAACATCGTGCTCCTGAACATCGCGGCCGTCATCACGCTGGCAGTGACCCAGCAGACCGATACGACCGTGCCGGTCCGGCCCGGGATGCGGCTCGACGTCGACAACTTCGGCGGCGAGGTCGTCGTCAAGGCCTGGAACCAGAACTCCGTCCGCGTGCAGGCGACGCACTCCAGTCGCGACCGGATCGATGTCGAAGTCGGGGCCTCGACCGTGAGCGTCAAGGCCGAAAGCCGACGTGGGATAGCACAGATGGTGGAGTACCAGATCAGCGCACCGGCCTGGATGAACCTGAATCTCCACGGGGTCTCCACCGACATCGAGGTGGACGGTGCGCAGGGAGCCGTCACTGCGGAGACGGTGAACGGCGAGGTCAAGTGCCGGGGGGGCAGCGGCCAGGTGTCGCTCAAGTCGGTGCAGGGAGCGGTCAGGCTGCAGAACGCCAAGGGGCACGTCGACGTCTACTCGGTGAGCGAGGGCCTGACCCTCGAAAACGTGAGTGGCGACATCTCGGCTGAAACCGTGAGCGGGGACATCTCGTTGGAAGGAATCGAGTCGGCGAGCGTGGAGGTCAGCACCGTGAGCGGCGACGTCACCTACGAAGGCAGCATCAAGGACGGCGCCCACTATCGCTTCGCCACGCACAACGGCGACGTCACCGTCGGGATCCCGGAGCGGACCAACGTGACCGTATCGGTCGCGACGTTCAACGGCGACTTCGACTCGAGCTTCCCTGTGAGCGTCACGAACACGACCAAGCATCGCTTCAGCTTCACGCTCGGGTCCGGCAGCGGCCGGCTCGAGCTCGAGACGTTCAACGGGGACATCCGGCTGCGCCGGCCCGGCCAGCTGCACGACAAGCACCACGACGACCAGGAGGACCACTGACCATGCGCGCCATCTCCCTCGCCGCCCTCGCGCTGCTGGCTGGCGCCGTCCCGCCCGCCCGAGCGCAAGGGGAGTTCCATTGGAGCGGCCGGCTCGCGAGCGGCAAACGGCTCGAGATCAAGGGGGTCAACGGGGACATCCACGCCGTCGGGGTGACGAGCGGCGAAGCCACCGTCACGGCGCGCAAGCACGCGCGCCGCAGCGATCCCGAGTCGGTGGAAATCAAGGTCGTCGCCACGGACGACGCCGTGACCATCTGCGCCGTCTACCCCACGCCGCGCCGCGCGCGCCGCGACAACGAGTGCACCGCGGGGGACCACTGGTCGTCGAGCACTGAGGACAACGACGTGTCGGTGGATTTCGAGGTGCGCGTTCCGGCGGGCGTCAAGTTCTACGGGCACACCGTCAACGGTCAGGTGGAAGCCGAGCACCTGGGCGCGGATGTGTGGGCCTACACCGTGAACGGCAGCGTGCGCCTGTCCACCACCGGTTACGCCGAAGCGACCACGGTGAACGGCTCGATCGTCGCCTCGCTCGGCCGCGCCAACTGGAGCGACGGCGTCGAGTTCACCACGGTGAACGGCGGCATCACGCTCGACCTGCCCTCCGACCTCTCGACCGAAGTCCGTGCTTCCACGGTGAACGGCGACCTGGTGACGGACTTTCCCCTCCTCGTCACGGGTAAGTTCGGCCCGCGGCACCTGCACGGCACCATCGGCAACGGGGGACGGCAGCTTTCCCTTTCGACGGTGAATGGGAGCATACGGCTTAGAAAGGCCAGTTAAAGGCCCGGGAAGAGGGAAGGGGGAAGGGTCACTACGGATGACCCACGAGGCTTCGGATCAGTCCGATGAGCAAGCCGATCAGTCGGTCGCTTTGCTCCAGTAGCTCCCCCGTCTTCGTTGCAGGAGACAGCTCGAGCTGCTGAATGAGGTCTAAGTACGTTCGAAGCTCCATCGCGGAACCGAGCGCGATGCGCAAGCACCGAATGAACTGCGGCTTGGTCGCGAGACCATAACCTTCGGCGATGTTGGCCGGAATTGAGGGAGCGGCACGGCGAACTTGGTCCGTCAGTGAGTAATGCCGGTTCAATGGCGGCTCCAACGTGAGTCGGTAGGCCATCCCAGCGACCTGACGTGCGACCTTCCACGCTTCGAGTGATTCGAGTCTCTTCACAGAGGGCAACGTACTGAGTAGACCGCCCGCACTTGTACCAATCCCCCGCGAGTAGAAGCGCCACCCCGCAGCACCCTTCCCCCTTCCCTCTTCCCCGGCCTCTTACCGCAAAATTCCGGTCCCCGCCGCGCTAGACCGGTACCAGTTTTGGAAGCAGGACCGCGTACCATAGCTCCTTCTTTGGTAAGGGGCCCGTGGTGCTGCGCGAGCTGCTCGCCCGCACCGAGCGGATCGACGATCTTCGCCACCTTTTTGGGGCGCTCGGCTTCCAAGCGGCGTGGGAGCACGTGCCACCCGGGCCCTGGCTGGGCGAGGCCCACGTGGAGGCGGCGGGCGTGTCGCGTGTCGTGCTGGTGGCGCGCCACGCCGCCTTCCGTGTGTTCGCGCTCGCTGCCGCCGATCCCGACCGTGCGGTGCGGGCGGCGGCCCAGCGGCTCGCCGCGGGCGCGGAGCGCGGGCTCGCATGCGCCCTGGGGTCGGCGCCGCGACGCCTGATCTGCGCCGGCTGGCGCCCAGGCGGCCGTCCCGGCGCGGTGCGCGTGGCGGCGTTCCCGCTCGAGCACACTCCCGGCAGCGCCCTCGGCACGCTCGAGCGGTTGCGTCCCGTGCCGGGCGAGACCCCGCTCGCGTTGAGCCTGCGAATCGGCGAGGCGCTGGCGAGCGAGGGCGTCACGCCGCGTTTCTTCAAGGCCTTCCGCCTCGTGCTCGAGCGACTGGCCGACCGGCTCCCCGCCCCGCGCAGCCGCACCGAGCGGCACGCGCTCGCCCTCACCGCGCTCACGCGGGTGCTGTTCCTGTACTTCGTCCAGGCGAAAGGATGGCTCGACGGCGACCCGCGCTACCTGATCCACCGGTTCGACGAGGGCCTGGCCCTGCGGCGCAGCTTTCACCGCCACGTGTTCGAGCCGCTGTGCTTCGGAGCGCTCAATCAGCCCGCCGGCGAGCGGTCGCGCAGCGCGCGCGCCCTCGGCAGCCTGCCGTTCCTGAACGGCGGCCTGTTCGAGCCGACCGCGCTGGAGCGCCGTCACGGCACCGCCGCATGGAGCAACGCCGACTGGCGGGACGCGTTCGACTCGCTGTTCGAGCGGTTTCACTTCTCGGTACGCGAGTCGGAGAGCGCTGACCTCGTGGCGCCCGACATGCTGGGCCGCGTGTTCGAGGGCGTGATGGATCCCGCCGACCGGCGCGCGAGTGGGAGCTACTACACCCCTGCGGCGCTGGTCCGCGAGCTCGTCCGGGCGGCGCTGGAGGCGGCGCTCGTGAGTCGCTGCGGGCTCAGCCCCGGGGCCGCCGAGCGCTGGGTGCACCGCGGCGAGCCGCCCGCGCGACCTCCCGACGTAACGCGCCTCCGGCTGTGCGACCCGGCGGTGGGCTCCGGAGCGTTCCTGCTCGGCGCACTCGAGGAGCTTACGGCGCTGCGACGGGCGATCGGCGACGGACCGGCCCGCGTCGTGCGGCGGCAGGTGCTGGCGCACTCGTTGTTCGGAGTGGACGTGAAACTCACCGCCGTGCGGCTGGCGGAGCTCCGGCTGTGGCTCGCCCTGGTGGTGGACGACGATGAGACGGACCTGGCGCGCGTCGCGCCCCTCCCCAACCTGGACGGCCACGTCCGTCAGGGTGACGCGCTGCTCGACCCGTTGGCGCTGGCGCGGGTGCTGGGGGGAGGGGGCCCCGCCACCCCCGCCCTGACGGGCGGGGCAATGCAGCTCGAGCGGCTGGGCGCCGCCCGCCGTGCCCTCTTCAGCCTCACGGGACCTGCCAAACGCGCGGCGGCGGCCGAGCTGTCCCGTGCCGAAGCCGCGCTCGTCGAACGCCTGTTCCAGGACTCGATCCGGATGCTGGAGGGGCGGATCGCCGAGCTGCTGACCGTCGCTCGTGACCGTGACCTCTTCGGGCGCCGCCGGGGCCTCGACGCGTCACAGCGCGCCCTGCTGCGCTTGCTGCGGATCAACAGACGCGAGCTACGCGCCGGCGTGCGGCGGCTGCGCCGCGAAGGCGACGCGCCGTTCTTCGCGTTCGAAGCTCACTTCGGGGACATCGTCGCCGGCGGGGGGTTCGACGTGGTGCTCGGCAATCCCCCGTGGGTCCGGGCGGAGCGGCTGCCACCGCAAGTGCGGGAAGCGCTGACCACGCGGTACGCGGCGTGGCGCCCCGTGCAGCAACGCGGCTTTGGGCACCTGCCCGATCTCGCTGTGGCGTTCGTCGAGCGTGCGCTCGAGCTCGCCGCGCCGGGTGGCGTCGCGGCGCTGCTCGTACCCGCGAAACTGACCTCGAGCGGCTACGCCGAGCGGCTGCGACAGCTGCTGGCGCGCGGGACGCGGATCGAGCGCGCCGCAGTAGTCGACGACGCGGCCGGCGCGTTCGGCGCGGCCGTGTACCCGATGGCGCTCGTCGCCGCGCGGGCCGACCCGGCCGCGCACGACCAGGTCGCCGCGGCACTGGGCCCCAAGAGCGCGGCGCCCCGCATCCCCCAACGGCTGCTTCAGGCGGCGGGTCCGTGGGTCCTCCAGCCCCAGGCCACCCGCGTGGCGCAGCAGCTGCGCGACCGCTTCCCGACTGTCGGTGACCGCTGGATGCCGCAGGTCGGCGTGAAGACGGGCGCGGACCAGGTCTTCCTGGTCGCGGCGGCGGCGGCGTGGACCCGCCCGGCGGTGCGGGGACGGGACGTAGCGGCCTGGCGGACCACACCGCGTGCGCACGTGCTCTGGACCCACGCCGCCGACGGCCGACCGCTCGAGCGACTGCCGCGCGAGCTCGCGCGCCTACTCGAGCCGCACCTCGAGCGGCTGCGGCGTCGCAGCGATTACCGCACGGGTCCGCCGTGGCAGGTGTTCCGCACCGGGCTCGCGTACGCGCCGTACCGCGTCGTCTGGGCGGACCTGGCGCGGCGGATCGCGGCGGCAGTGCCGCAGCCCGACGTCGTGCCGCTCAACACGGTGTACGGCATCGCGACGCGCTCGGCCGAGGATGCCCACGCGCTCGCGGCGCTCTTCAACTCTCGCTGGCTCACGGCGCTGGCGCGTCTCGTGGCGGATCCCGCACGCGGGGGGTTCCATCGCTTCAACGCGCGGGTGGTGCGCGAGCTCCCCATCCCGCCCGCCGAGTCGCCCGCCTGGCACACGCTCGCTGCGGCCGGTTCGAGCGGCGGCGCCGACGACGACTTCGTCGCGGACCTCCTTCACCTCGACGCCTCGGACCGCCGTGTGCTGGCACCTCTCGCCCCCCTGGCAGCGGGCGCCGCGGATTCTTTCTGAGCAGCTCGCGCCGCTCTCCGAGCCGCTCGCCTGCTTGCTCCGCCCCGGCGCGGAAGCGCCGCCCGGGCTCGTCGCGGCGGCAAGCGCGCGGGCGCTGCTCGACCTGGCGCCGCTGGCGGCGCCGCAGGCCGCGTGGCCGCAGTGGCTCGCGCCACATCAGGTCCCCGCCGCCGAGCGCCTGGTCGCCATCATGCGGCGTTACGGGGGCGCCTTGCTCGCGGATGCCGTGGGCCTGGGGAAGTCGTACGTCGCGCTCGCGGTGGCGCTGGCGCTGGGAGAGCCCTTCGCGCTCGTCGTACCCGCCGTGCTGGCCCCTCAATGGCGAGCGCTGCTCGCGGCACACGATGCCGAGGCTGCGATCGTGACACACGAGTCGCTCAGCCGATCGCCCTCCACCACCCTCCACCGTCCTGCACGGTCCTGCCTGTTCATCGTCGACGAAGCCCATCGCTTCCGGAATCCCGCCACCAACCGCTATCGGGCCCTCGCCCGACTGATCGTCGGTGCGCGCGTACTGCTCGTCACGGCGACGCCGGTACACAATCGCATCGCCGACCTCTTCAATCTGTTCCATCTGTTTCTGCGCGATCACGATCTCGCCGCGCTGGGCATCGCGTCGCTGCGCCGTGCGGCGCGCGGTGCGCTCGACGCCGGCACGCTCGCCAACGTCGCCGCCCGCCTCATCGTCGCGCGCTCCCGCGGCCGGGTGCAGGCGGCGTACGGGCGGGGACCGCTCGCGCTGACATTCCCGGCCCGCTGGCAAGGCGAGATCGTGCGGGCGGGCCCGCTGCCCGACGACCAGCTCGCCGGCGTGATCGCGGAGATCCAGCGACTCGAGCCGCCGGGCGGCGCGGCAGCCTTGTTCCGGCTCGTCCTCTTATCCCGCCTGGCGTCGAGCCTGCCGGCGTTTCGCGCCAGTGTGCGACGCTACGAAGCGTTCCTCGATCTTGCGCGGGACGCGGGCGTCGAGGGTCGCGCCCTCACGCGGCGGGAGTTCCAGCGCTGGTTCCCGCGCGCCGACGGCGAGGAGCTGCAGCTGGCGTTGTTCCCGCTGCTCCTGGAGCCGGGGCCCGGGGTCGCGCTCGGGCGGGACCGCGACGTCGTGTGTCGCCTCCGCGAACTCGCAGACGGCGCACCGGACCCCAAGGCCGCTCTCCTCGAGCGCCTGCTCGCCGGGCATGCGGGCAAGACCATCGTATTCGTGCAACCGCGCGCCACGGTGCGGTACCTGTTGCGGCGGCTGCGGGGACTTCGCGTCGCGGCGGTCGTGGGAGACGCCGGCCTGTTCGGGGCCGAGGCTGCGAGCCGGGCCGAGGTGCTGGCGGCGTTCGCGCCGCTGGCGCAACGCGCGCCGCCACCCGTCCCCGCGCTCGAGACCGACGTCCTGATCGCGACCGACCTCCTGAGCGAGGGTCTCAACCTGCAGGACGCGACCCGGGTGGTGCACTACGACCTGCCCTGGACGCCCGCCCGGCTGGCACAGCGAGTGGGACGGGTCGACCGGCTGGGATCGCCCCACGCGTGGGTCGAGACCGTGACGTTTCTTCCGCCCGCGGGGCTCGAGCGCGCGCTCGCCCTCGAGCGGCGGCTCGCGACTAAGCTCGGCATGCAGACCGCGGGCGGCGCCGCCCAGCTTGAATCAGTGGCGGGACCCGCGGCGGCCCAGGGCCGGCTCGACTGGTGCGACCGGCTCCAGCGTTTGTACCTAGGCGTCGCGACGCCCGCGGAGGGAGCGGTGGCGGCAGTGCGAGCCCCCGTGAGCGCCGCCGTGCTGGTCGTACGGATCGGGTCGCTCGTCGAAGCGTTCGTCGTGACCGAGCACGACGCCCGGGCCGATCCCGACGAGGCGACCCGCCTGCTGGAGCACGCCGCCCCAGGGGAGGCGGTCCCGGTGGCGCGGGAGCGGCTCGCGCGCGCCGTTCACCGCGCTGCCCCGCTCGTGCGGGCCCGGTTGGCCGCGCTCGGGGACGTGCGCTGGCGCGCGGCTGACCCCGACCGCCTCAGCCGGCGGCTCATCCCTTGGGTGCTCGACGCCGCACGCCGGGCGGCCCGGCGCGGAGCGGCCGCCGAGCTCGACCGCCTCGACGCGCTCGTGTCACGCCTGGCACTGGGGATGACGGCGGGAGAGGAGCTGTCGCTCGAGCACATCCTGGCGCGGCGCACCCCCCTGACCGTCCGGGCCGTCCTGGCCTGGCACGAGGGGTTGGCGCCGTGGCACCACGACGGCGACCCGCCGGGCGCGGCGCTCGTGACGGCGGTGCTGTTCGAGCCGGGTTAGCTTCCGGCGTGGCGCTTTCCACTTTCCTGTTCGACCTGGACGGCACGCTGATCGACTCGATCGAGTTGATCCTCCGCTCGTATCGCCACACCATGCGCGCGCATCGCGGGCTCGAGCCGCCGGATGAAGTATGGATGAAGGGCCTCGGCACGCCGCTGTGGGTGCAGTTCCGGGACTGGACCGACGATCCCGCCGAGATCGAGGCGATGGTGGCCACGTATCGCGCCTACAACCTCGAGCATCACGACGCGCTGGTGCGGCCGTACGAGGGCGTCGTCGCGGCGGTGCAGACACTGCAGCGCAAGGGCAAGACGCTCGGCCTCGTGACGAGCAAGATGCGGAGCGGTGCGCTGCGCGGCCTGCGCCTGGCGGGGCTCGAGGACGCGTTCACCGCGATCGTGGGCGCGGACGAGGTGACGCATCCGAAGCCCCACCCCGAGCCCGTGCTCAAGGCGCTCGAGCTGCTCGACGCGCCGGCCACGGGCGCGGTGTTCATCGGCGATTCGCGCCATGACATCGCATGCGGGCGGGCCGCCGGCGTGAAGACCGCCGCGGTGCTGTGGGGGCCGTTCGGCCGGTCGGACCTGGAAGACCTCCACCCCGATTACTGGCTGGAACGCCCGGAAGACCTCACTTTATTGACCCCTTAGGAGGGCCTGTGCGTTTCGTTCCGTTCGAGCTCGAGCGCTGGCAGAGCACCTGGGAAAACCGGGTGCGGTTCAACCTCTCCGAATCGGGCGTCCACCCCCTCTCGATCCAGGAGCTGCTCGGCCTCGCCGGCGCCTCGGCGCTCCCGCTGCTCGAGGTGCGGCTCGGCTACAGCCAATCCAACGGCACCGACCTGCTGCGCGGTCGAATCGCCGCGCTCTACCCCGGCGTCTCCCCCGACCAGATCCTCGTCACCTCCGGCAGCTCCGAGGCGAACTTCTGTGCGTGCTGGCGCCTGATCGAGCCGGGGGACAAGGTGGCGGTCATGCTCCCGAACTACCTGCAAACCTGGGGGCTGGCGCAGAACTTCGGCGCCCAAGTGCTCGGCTTCCCGCTCCGCCCCGAGCGCCAGTGGGAGCCGACGGCCGAGGAGATCCGCACGGCGATCGCGCCGGGGACGAAGCTCGTGGTGGTGACGAACCCCCACAACCCCACGGGCCACGTGCTGACGGACGAGATGCGCCGCCTGATCCTCGAGCGCTCAGCCGAAGTCGGCGCCTGGCTGCTCGCCGACGAGGTGTACCAGGGCGCCGAGCTCGACGGCCGCACGACGCCGTCCTTCTGGGGCGGCTACGAGCGGATGATCGTCGTGAACGGCCTCTCCAAAGCGTACGGGCTGCCGGGGCTGCGGATCGGGTGGATCGTCGCGCCGCCGGCGTTCTCGGCCGAGGCGTGGGCACGACACGACTACACTACGATCGGGCCCGCGGGAGCGAGCGACCACCTCGCCGCGGTCGCGCTCGAGCCCCGGGTGCGCGAGAAGCTGCTCGACCGCACGCGGCGCATCCTCAAGACGAACTACCCCGTGCTCGAGGCCTGGCTGCAGCGCTTCGGGGACACCTTTACCTGGAATCCGCCTCAGGCCGGCGCCATCTGTCTCGTCAAGTACCGCCAGGCGATCTCCGCGCTCGAACTCGTGGAGAAAGTGCGCGCCGAGCACTCCGTGCTGCTCGTGCCGGGCGAGCATTTCGGTCTGCCCAATCACATCCGCTTCGGCTACGGCGAAGAGCTGCACCACTTCCAGGAGGCGCTGGCCGAGACGGAGCGCGGCCTGAAGCGCGTGTTCGCCGACTGAGATGCGGGTCGTCCCGCTCGAGGCGTTCCGGGACAGGATCTCCTTCGCCGTCGCCGTGCGCGCGGTGGAGCGGGGGTTCCGGGCCCTGGCGCTGGGCGAGGCCACGCTGCCCGATCCGATGGTCGTCGAGCTCGCCGAGCAGCGCGCCGAGGTGCACGTGAAGGGCGCGCACCTGCGCGGCGCGCGGCACATCGTCCTCAAGCTGGCGACCGGCTTCTACCAGAACCGCGCCCGCGGGCTACCGTCGGGCGACGGCATGTTTCTGCTGCTCGACGCCGAGACCGGCGCGCCCGACCTGTTGCTCGAGGAGCACGGCTACCTCACCGATCTCCGCACGGCGGCGGCGGTCGCGCTCACGCTCAAGTACCTGGCCCCGCAGGACGCGCGCGACGCGCTGCTGGTGGGCGCGGGCGCCCTCGCCCGGCTCACGGCGCGCGCGATGATCGCCGAGCTGCCGCTCGAGCGGCTCACCCTGTGGAACCGCACGCCGGAGCGGGCCGACGCGCTCGCCAAAGAGCTCGCGTCGGTCGTCGCCACGAGCGTTGCCCCCGCGCTGGAGCACGCGGTGCGCGACCACCGCATCGTCGTGACCGCGACGGCGAGCACCACGCCGCTCATCAAGGCCGCCTGGGTGACGCCGGGGATGCACATCACCTCCGTCGGCACGGGGAGCCCGGAAAAGATGGAGCTCGAGCCGGACGTGTTGCGGAAGGCCGACAAGCTGATCGCCGATCGGGTGTCTCAGGCGGAGCGCTACGGCAACCTGCACCACGCCCTCGCCGCCGGCGTGGTGACCAGAGAGACCGTGTATGGCGAGCTCGGCGATCTGGCCGTGGGCCGGCTCGCGGGACGCGAAGCAGCGAGTGAAATCACCGTCGCGGACCTGACCGGCGTGGGTGTGCAGGACGCCGCCATCGCGCAGGCCGTCGTGGAGGTGCTGGGACTGTAGCGCACGTCGCCGTCAGCGGATTAAGCCGCGCAAGACCAGATAGGCCAGCCCCGCGATGCCCGCCGACGCGGGGATCGTCAGCAGCCACGCCCAGACGATCCGTCCCGCGACGCCCCAGCGCACCGCCGACAGCCGCTGTGCCGCGCCGACGCCCGAGATCGCGCCGGTGATGGTGTGCGTCGTGCTGACGGGGATGCCGAAGTGCGACGCCACGAACAGGGTGATGGCGCCGCTCGTCTCGGCGCAGAAGCCCCCGAACGGCGTGAGCTTGGTGAGGCGCTGGCCCATGGTCTTCACAATGCGCCAGCCGCCCGACATGGTGCCGAGCCCCATCGCCGCGCCACACGCGACGATGACCCACGCCGGCACCACGGCTGCATCCGTCAAATGGAGTGCGCTGATCGGCGAGCCCGCGAACAACTGCTGCTCGGCGACCAACAAGCCGACGATGATGCCCATCGTCTTCTGCGCGTCGTTGGACCCGTGCCCCAGGGAATATGCGGCGGCCGACCCGAGCTGCAGCACGCGAAACACGCGGTCCACCCGACGCGGCAGCGAGCGCCGCAGCATCCAAGACAGCGCGACGGTGAGCACCAGCGCGATCGTCAGGCCCATCACCGGCGCGATGACGATGAACTCCAAGGTGGAGATCCACTTGCCGGGGAACAACAGCGCGGTGAAGCCCGCCTTCGCCACGGCCGCCCCTCCGTAGCCGCCGATGATCGCATGGGACGACGACGTCGGCAGCGCCAGCCACCACGTGATGACGTCCCACACGATCGCCCCCACGAGTCCGGCGAGGATGACGTTGGCATCAACGACCGCGAGATCCACCAGCCCTTTCCCCATGGTCTTCGCGACCGCCGTCCCGAACAGGAAGACGGCGATGAAGTTGAACGCCGCCGCCCAGACGACGGCGGCGGAGGGCGACAGCACACGCGTCGAGACGACCGTGGCGATGGAGTTCGCCGCGTCGTGGAATCCGTTGATGAAATCGAAGGCGAGCGCGATCACGACGACCGCGAGCACGAACGACGCGCCGTGCGTCATCAGGCGTGCTTGAGCGTGATGGACTCCAGCACGTTGGCGACGTCCTCGGACTGATCGAGGGTCTGCTCGAGGTTGTCGTAGATCTCTTTCCACTTGATGATCTCGAGGGCGTCGCGCTCCTTCTCGAACAGCTGGCCGAGCGACTCGTGGTAGATCGCGTCGCCTTCCTCTTCCAGCTGCTTTGCCTCGATGCAGTACCGCATCACGTCGTCGCCCTTCTTGAGCCGGCCCACCCCTTCGCCGAGCACCGCCACCATCCGCTCGATCACCTCGGTGAGCTGCTTGACGCCCTGCGGCGCGAGGCCGAGCCGGAATATCTGCGAGCGCCGCGCGGTCCCGTCCATCGCGTCCATCACGTCGTCCAGATCCGAGGCGAGTTGATGGATGTCCTCCCGGTCGAGCGGCGTGATGAACGTGCGGTCCAGCCGGTTCACGACCTCGTGCGTGATCTGGTCGGCCTCGTGCTCGAGCCGCTTGAGCGCCTCGATGTGCGGCGTGCGGCGCTCCGGCGGCGCCGCGAACAGCTCGCGGAGGTGGTGCGCCGCTTCCTTGTTGCGATTGGCGACCTCGACGAACAGGTCGAAGAATTCCTCTTCCCGCGGCAGTAGACGCACGAAGAACCTCGAGGTTGAAGAGAGCGGCGCCGGAGAATATGGCGGCCTCCGGCGGCAGCAACTAGGTTAACCACGGCCCGACAACCCACAAGGAGCCGCCCGATGGCGACCACGCAACAGCCGCGGACCGACTTCGTCAAAGCGCTCTCCCGGCTCGATGCCACGGCCCTCGTGGTCGGCTCCATGATCGGCTCCGGGATCTTCATCGTCTCGGCGGACATCCTGCGGCAGGTCCACGCTCCCGGCGTGCTGCTCCTCGTCTGGACGCTCTCCGGTGTCGTGACGCTGATGGGAGCCCTCAGCTACGGCGAGCTCGCCGCCATGTTCCCCCGGGCAGGCGGCCAGTACGTCTATCTGCGCGAGGGGATCTCGCCGCTGTTCGGCTACCTGTACGGGTGGACCCTGTTCCTCGTGATCCAGACGGGGACGATCGCCGCCGTGGCCGTGGCGTTCGCCCGCTTCACGGCGGTGTTCTTCCCGTCCCTCTCCCCCGACGTCTTCCTGGGCACGACGATCAACCTGGGCAGCGGCCCCATCCAGGTGGGACTCTCCCCCCAACGGCTCCTCGCGATCCTCTCGGTGATCGTGTTGACAGGGATCAACGTACGTGGCGTGAAGACCGCAGCCGTCATCCAGACGTCGCTCACCGCCATCAAGACGACGGCGCTCGCCGCGCTCATTCTCCTCGGGATCACGATCGGGCGCAACGCCGCCGCGATCGAGGCAAACTTCGGGCCCGGGTTCTGGCCGGCCGGCGGCCTCGGGGCGGCGCTGTGGCCCGTGATCGGCGCGGCGATGGTCGGGTCGCTGTTCTCGATGGACGCCTGGAATAACGTGGGCTTCGCCGGCTCGGAGCTGAAGGACGCCAAGCGCGATCTGCCGATCGCCATGGCGGCCGGTACACTGATCGTGACGGTGCTGTACCTGCTCGCGAACGTGAGTTACCTGAACGTCCTCCCCGCGGACGCGATCGCCCACGCGCCGCAGGACCGGGTCGGCACGGCGGCGCTGCAGGCGATGTTCGGCAACGCGGGACTGTATTTGATGGCGGGCGCAATCATGATCTCGACGTTCGGCTGCAATAACGGCCTCATCCTGTCGGGCGCCCGGGTCTACTACGCGATGGCCCAGGACAATCTGTTCTTCCGCTCGATCGGCGTGCTGCATCCGGGACACAAGACCCCCGCCGTCGCGCTCGTCGTGCAGGCGGTGTGGACCGGCCTGCTGTGCCTCTCCGGTACCTACAGCGAGCTGCTCAACTACGTCATCTTCGCGGCACTGCTGTTCTACATGCTGACCGCCATCGGGCTGTTCCTGCTGCGGGCGAAGCGCCCCAACGCAGAGCGCCCGGTCCGGGCCGCCGGCTATCCCTGGCTCCCGGCGCTGTACGTGGTGGGCACCGGCGTGCTGTGTGTGAACCTGCTGTTCCAGCAGACGCGCTACGCGGGGTTGGGATTGATCATCGTCGCGCTCGGCGTCCCGGTGTATTTCGCGTGGCGGCGGTTCGCGGGCGGCACCCCTGCCCCCGCTCCCACCCCCACGACGTGAGGTCGCGCGTCAGGCGCGCGGGGCGAAGCGCGCGTACTCCCCGAGCAGTGTGATCACCGCTCCCTGCGCCGCCAGTGCGGCGCGCGCGGCGCGCATCGCGGGCTCGTCGGCCCGCGCTTCCACGTCGAGATAGAAGAGGTACTCCCACGGGGTCGAACGGTCGGGCCGGCTCTCGAGCTTGGTGAGGTTGAGCCCCGCCTCGGCGAACGGCGCGAGCGCGCGCGCCAGCGTCCCGGGACGGTGCGGCAGCTTGAGACGCAGCGTGGTTTTCGCCGCGACGTCGGGGGGCGGCGCCGTGGCCTCGCGCGCCACCAGCAAAAAGCGGGTCTGGTTGTGCGGCTCGTCTTCGATCCGCTCCGCCACCACGTCGAGACCGTAGCGGTGCGCCGCGAGCGCGCCCGCCACGGCGCCGAGCGACGCATCGCGGCGCCGGGCGACCTCCGCCGCCGCACCCGCCGTGTCGTAGAACGCGACGATCTCGACGCCCGACAACTCACGCAGGAACCGCTCGCACTGCGCCAGCGCTACCGGGTGCGACAACACCCGGCGCAATGCCGCGCGCTCGACGCCGGGTATGCCGAGCAGGCAGTGATGCACCGCGCTCACCACCTCGCCCACGATCGCCAAGCCCGACTCGGCGATCAGGTCGAAGTTGGTGGCAATCGAGCCCACGAGCGAGTTCTCGATCGGCAGCAGGCCGTACTGCGCGCGCCGGTCGAGCACCGCTTGCGCCACGTCGCGGAACTCACGGTGTGGCTGCGACTCGGCATCAGGAGCCAATAAGAACAGCGCTTCCTCGCTGTACGCCCCCGGCTCGCCCTGGAATGCTATCTTCTTGCTTGGCATCCGCTTACGCTAACCGGTAACAGGCCTTGCCGATAGAGAGCTTCGGGATATATTCGGGTACGCGAGACAGAACCAAGAGCAGCGAACATCGCGGAGCTCCGAATGCACGCGCCGCTCGAGTTGCCCAAGCCCGTACCCCCGCCGTCTCCACCCGCTCGGACGGCACCCTGTCCCGACTGCGGCGCGGGTCTCACCCGACAGTCCGGGTGCCTGGTGTGCGTGCAGTGTGGCTGGGCGCGGTGCGGGTAACTGCTAGACGGATAGACGGGTAGACGGGTAGGCGGATCGACAATGCACAGTAACAGCGAGCAGATCGGGCTTCATCTATCCGACTATCCGGCGATGCGCCCGTCGGCGCTGCCGGTGCTCGACGAGCGCCTGCGCGGCACGAGGTTCGTGTCGCTCACGCCCAAGTCGATCCTCAATTCCCCGCAGCAAACGGGCGTGGACTTCTGGTCGCTGAACCCGTACGTGGGGTGCGAGTTCGGATGCAGCTACTGCTATGCGCGCTACGCACATCGCTACGTGGTCGAGCGCGCGCGCGATGCAGGGAAGCTCTCGGACAGCGAGTTTCAGGATTTCCGCGGGCCGCATGGCTGGGAGGCGTTTGAGCGGCGCATCTTCGTGAAGGAGGGGCTGCTTGCCGCGCTGGAGCGGGACCTGCAGCGGTACTTCCGGTCCGCGCGTCCGCCTGACGGCTCGCCCAGTCCTTTAGGGACCGCCCCGCTCGTCATCGGCACCGCGACGGACCCCTACCAGCCCGCCGAGCGTCGCTTCCGGCTCACGCGCCGCGTGCTCGAGCGGCTGGCGCGCTGCGAGGGCTTGAACGTCGGCCTCATCACGAAGAGCCCGCTCGTGGCGCGCGACCGCGACGTGCTGCGCCGTCTGCAGGATGCGAACGATCTCGAGGTATACGTCTCGCTGATCTCGGTCGACGCTGGGCTGATCCGCAAGATCGAGGCTCGCTCCCCGGTGCCCGGCGTCCGGCTGCGCGCGCTGAAACGGCTCACCGACGCGGGCGTGCGGGCGGGGCTGATCGTGGCGCCGGTGCTGCCGGGGATCACGGACGACGTGGCCCACCTGGAAGCGCTCTTTCAGGCGGCCCGCGAGGCCGGCGCCCGGTTCGTGCACGCGGGGGCGCTGCGGCTCTACCCTGCCGTGCGGGATCGCTTCCTGCCGCTCCTGCGCGAGCAGTTTCCCGGGCTGGAGCAGCGGTATCGTCGCGCCTACGCGCGCTCGCTGGGCGCACCGCGACAATACGCGGCGGCGCTGCGGCAACGCGTCCAGCGGCTGCAACAGAAGTACGGCTTCCCGGTGAACGAAGGAATGCAGGATCGCTACGAGCGCCGGCTGCCCGCGTCGCAGGGCGAGCTGGCGTTATGACGGCCGCCCGTTGTAGCGGTCGGCGACCGCGCAGCACGCCTCACGCGACGTCGCCCGCGGTTCGGGGGGGCTCGTAATAGCGAACCAGCTGCCGCACCCAGGGCGGCGGCGCCAGTCGGCGCTCCTCGTACGACTCGACGAGCAACGCAGCGAGGTGGCGGCCCATCTGAACCGCTTGCGTGGGGGAGAGGTCTCCCGCCAACTCGTTCAATAACCGGACGAACTGGCCGACGTTGGGTGGTCGGGCGATTCGTCCCTGCGACACGAGCCACCGCTCGACCTTCAGCCGGGTGGCGCCCCGCGGCATCGCACCCTGCACGAAGTCGCGCACGCCATTCGGGCTCATGGCAAGCTCTCGCGCAACGCTTCTCAAGGAGGAGCGCGCGGCTTCCCGCGCGACCGCGTCGCGCAACAAGCCTATCGGCAGCGTCGGGACGACGCTACCACGGGGGCGTGGCACTCAAACGCGCGGCGTCCCCGGGGCGAATTGGGCGAGCAGCTCCCTGACCCAGCTCGGCACCGGCTCGCGTCGCTCCCCATACGCTTCGACCAACAGCTGCGCCATACCCCGGCCTACGACCACCCCGTCATGGGAGCCGAGATCGCCGCTCAACGCCTCTACGAGACGCACGATCTCCCTGACCTTCGCACTCGAGCTCTGCTCGGTCTCCCGCGCGCGGGGGGACTTTGTCCTTGCGGTGCTGCGCGCGGCGCGGCGCTTCAACAGGCTCCAGACATGTGGGCTTCCCCACGCGGCTCCGGGACAACTGCACAAACTGCACGTCTTCCCCTACTACCTACCACCGGGGTGCATCCCCCGCAAGGGCTGCCCTAGGCGACTTCGCTCGAGCTCTTGCCCCGGCGCGTTTGGTAATGCCGGAGCAGCTCCTGCACCCACCGGGGCGACGCGAGCCGACGCGCCGTGTAGGCGTCGGCGAGCAGCACCGTGATGGCGCGCCCGAGCTGCTCCGTCTGTTGGGGAGAGAGGTCCGCCGAGAGCTCGCTCAGCAGCCGAACGAGCTGACCCACGCCCGGCGGGCGCGAGGGGCGGTCCTGGGTGGCGAGCCAGCGTTCCAACTTTGCGCGGGTGGCGCTGCGGGGAGCCGAGCCGTTCAAAAAGTTGCGCAGGCCGTTCGGGCTGACCGCAATGGCCTTGGCCGCGCCGCGTAACGACAACCGCGCGACTTCCCGTCCGACGGCGTCCCGCAACAACTCGACCGGGAGCGTCGGAACACCCCGACGACTAGCGCTCATGCACCGCCCCCGCGGCGTGCGGTTTGTGCGGTTTTCCGGGGGTTACACCATGATACGCTAGCACGCCTGCGGACGCGTGGCAACTCCACGCGCCGCAGGCCGCCCCCGCATCAGGGCCCCCGCCCGTTGATCCATTGCTCGGCCAGCTCCCGGATCGTCCCCGGCGCGTTCCCCTCGGCCCGGTTGTTCACGTGTATCAGTGCCTCGATGCCCCGCCGCTCGGCTTCCCCCATGAGGCGCAGCAGATCGCGGCGCAACTCGGGTAACACTTCTTTCACACGGTCGTACGGCTCGAACGCCCGCACCGCCTCGGCATACTTCCGCCCCGGCTTGAGGAGTGCGCGCGCGACGGTGAACGGCGCCGCGAGGGTCCAGGGAAGATGCAGTTGCGTGCCGATTGGCGGCATCTCGGTCCAGGAGTTGAACACGTGTGCCACGCCGTGCCGCTCGAGCACGGCGCCGTGGTGGTCCGTCAGGAGCTCGGCGTTCCGCAGCTCGACCGCGTAGCGGAAATCCTGCGGCAGCTGCCCGAAGAATCGATCGAGTCGCTCGGCCCACGCTGCGGCATCGAGCAGGTCCGCGCCCCGCATCGCCTGGAACTGGAACACGAAACAGATCGAGTGCCGGCTGAACACCCGCGCGTAGCGCGCCAGCACACTGCCGAGAAACAGGCGCGCGTCCAGGAAATCGGGGTTGAGCTGGCCCGCCAGCGGTCCCCAGCGCCGGTCCCGGATGAAGCGGCGGGCCGTGATCCGGTCCCACACCTTCACGACGCAGGAGTACCCCTCGGGCAGCGCGCGGGCGTACGCATCGAGAATCCGCTCGGAGGGAGACTCGTAGAAGGCGGAGTTGATCCCCACGGTGCGGAACAGCGGGTACCGCACGTATTCCTCGAGCCGCGCCGCCGGCTGGGCTCCTCGATAACTCCGGTGGTACACGTCGCCCGCCCAGCCGTCCACGGTCCAGCTCGCCGTCCCGAACTTGATCCCAGGCGGCACCGCCGCGGCGAGCGCGACGAGCTCGGCACGCGGCGGCGGCAGCGGCTCCGCCGGGGAGGGGCGGCCGCCGTTCACGACCGCTCCCCGGTCAATGCGTCGACCAGCGCGCGGATCGTCCCCGGCGCATTTCCCTCGAGCCGGTTGTTGACGAGGATCAACGCCTCCACCCGTCGCCTGAGCGCCTCGGCGACCAGCCGCAGCAGGTCCTGCCGCAGCTCGGGCTGCGGATCGCGAATCCGATCGTACGGCTCGAACAGCTTCACCGCGTCGGCGTAGCGGCGTCCCGGTCGGAGCAATGCCCGCGCGACGGTGAAGGGCGCCGGAAAGGTCCACGGCAGCTCGAGCTGCTCGCCGATGGTGGGCATCTCGGTCCAAGAATTGAAGACGTGCGCCACCCCATGGCGCGCCAGGACGGCGCCGTGCCCGTCGCTCAGCAGCTCGCGGTTCCGCAATTCGACCGCATAGCGGACATCGCGCGGCAGCTGTCGCAGGAAGTCGTCGAGGTCGTCCGGCCAACGCGCGGGATCGGGGAGGTCCTTGCCGCGCATCGGCTGGAACTCGAACACGAAACACCCCGCGTGGTCCGAGAAGGCGCGCTGGTAGGGCCCCAGCACCGCATCCTTGAAGAGATCCGCGTTCAGGAAATCGGGGTTCCGCTCACTCTCGAGCCGCCGCGCGGTGATGCGATCCCACACCTTGCTGACACAGGGGAAGCCCGGCGGTAAGGCCTTCGCGTACGCGGCGAGCACCGGTTCTTCGGGTGGCTCGTAGTACGCGCTGTCGATCCCCACCGTCTGGAACAACGGGTAGCGCGCGTACTCCTCGAGCCGGCGTGCCGGCTGCGCTCCCCGGTAGCTCCGATGATAGACGTCGCCCGCCCAGCCGTCGTAGGTCCAGGTCGAAGTGCCAAACCGAATGGACGGAGGAATGTGGCGGCCGAGCGCGACGAGCTCCTGCGGAGGTGGCGGGAGCGAGGCGATGTCTTCGAACAGACTCGGTTGGTTACGACTGGTCATTAGAAGTCGAAATATATCAATGGTTTATCTGCTCAGGAACCAGCCTTGCGACCCCTGCGATCTTCGGGATATATTCGGGTCCCTGAAAACAACGCATGCCGCACAATCATCTCGCGAGCTCGACCGCCGCCTGCTGCTGGATCCCCCTCTTCGCCCTGCGCTGCGAAGAGGCGCGGCGACCCGAGCTCGCGTCCCAGCCGTGCGCCTTACTCGCCCCCGACACCACCCGCCGGATCTGGCAGGTCTCGCCACTCGCTCACCGCGCGGGAGTAAAGCCGGGAATGACGGTCAGCCAGGCGATCGGTCTCTGCTCGTCGCTGCGGCTGTGTGAGCCCGACCCGGTCCATTACGACGAGCAGTTCGCGCGACTGCTGGCAGCGCTGAGCGAGGTGAGCCCGGTGGTGGAGCCGGCGGAGCTGGGGCGGGCATACGTAGGAACTGACGGCTTGGAAAAGTTATACGGTTCGCCACAGCAGATCGTCGAAATCATACAAATGCGGAGTGCGGAATGCGGAATGCGGAATTTCAGTGAAGGGTCGTTCGCCACACGAGACTCGCACTTACACTCCGCATTCCGCATTCCGCATTCCGCACTCCGCGTTGGGTGGGGCCGCGGCAAGTTCGTCTCCTGGGTCGCCGCCACACGCGCGCGCCCGGGGGAAGCCGTGATCGTACAGCCGGGGGAGGAGGGGGCATTTCTCTCCTCCCAACCGCTCGCCGCCCTCTCGCTCGATCCCGACACGCACCGCCGGCTCCGCCAGCTCGGGCTCACCACCCTCGGCCGGCTCGCCGCGCTGCCGCAGGAAGCGGTCGTCTCGCAGTTCGGCGCGGCCGGCCGCCGCATGTGGCGGCTCGCGGCGGGGGAGGTGGTCGAGCGGGTCGTGGGCCGCGAAGCGCCCGAGCCGATCGTCGCCGCGCTCGCGTTTTTCTCTCCCGTCGTCGATCGCGCGATGCTCGCACACGCGCTGGACCGGCTGATCGAGCGCGCGCTCCAGCATCCCCGTCGCATCGGCTGGCGGGTGCAGGTAGTGCGCGTCCGTGCTGAGCTCGAGCATGGGGCATCGTGGATGATCGCAGCGACCCTGAAGGATCCGACCGCCGACCGGGATCGCATCGCCGCGCCGCTCCGGACCCGGCTCGAGCAGGCGCCACCCGCGGGCGCGGTGGAGCGGCTCGCCGTCGAGTTCACCGCCTTCGCGCCGGGCACCGCCGAGCTGCAACTCTTCGCCCGCGACGCGAACGCGGCTGCGCGGGCCGGCCGGCGGCGCGCCCTCCGCACCGCCCTGCAGGAGATCCGGCTCCGGCTCAAGCGCACGCTGCTCTACCGCATCATCGAGGTACAGCCGTGGTCGCGGCTCCCGGAGCGGCGGTACGCGTTGATCGAGTATGAAACCTAGTGCGGAATGCGGAGTGCGGAATGCGGAATGGAACTGACCGACTTCGAGCCCTCAACGTTCCACAACGCGTGCAGGTAGAACTCGATGCATGTGGATTGCCCTCGCGAACCGGAGTGGGGCCGATCGAGGCTGTCCGGGAGACATGGCGGATCGATGATGAGTGGTGGAGGGATCCGATCACGCGGACGTACTACGAAGTGCTTCTGGAGGGTGGGCAACGGGCAGTGTTATTCGTTGATCACGTGACACAGGAGTGGTTCTTACAAAAGCCTTAGCGAACACGGTTGCCGGAACGCGGCATCGAAGCACGCGCATCCATTCCGCATTCCGCACTCCGCATTCCGCACTTATGTATATCGAGCTCCACTGCCACTCGGCGTTTTCTTTCCTCGACGGTGCATCTCTCCCCGAGCAGCTCGCGCTCACGGCGTCGCAGCTCGGCTACGCAGGGCTGGCGCTCACCGACCACAACGGCCTGTACGGCTCGCTGGCGTTCGCGCACGAAGCGAAGCAGCTCGGCCTCCAGGCGATCACCGGCGCGGAGCTGACGCTGCGCGACGGCTCCCACGTGACGCTGCTCGCCGAGACGCCCGACGGATACGCGAACCTGTGCCGGCTGATCACCGAGGCGCATCTCGGTAGCGCCGACCGGCGCGATCCGCGGCTCGACTTCGCGTCGCTCGAGGCGCGCCACGCCGGGCTCATCGTGCTGTCCGGCTGCCGCACGGGCCTGCTGCCGCGGATCCTGATGCACGAAGGCGTGACCGCCGCCCGAGCGTTCGCCGAACGCTGTCGCGCCGTGTTCGGCGCCGAGCGGTTCTACGTCGAGCTGCAGCGCAACTACGTGCGGGGCGATCGGGCCCTGACACGCTCCCTGATGGATGTGGCGGACGCCGCGCGGCTTGGCGTTGTGGCGTCCGGCAACGTGCATTATCACGTCCGCGCCCGCCACCGGCTGCACGACGTGCTCACAGCGATCCGCCACCGCACCACCCTCGACGGGTCGCACGGTGTGCGGCGGCCGAACAGCGAGTTCTACCTGCGGCCGCCCGCGGAAGTCGCCGAACTGTTCGCGGACTGTCCCGATGCTGTCGCCAACACGCTCGCGCTCGCCGAGCGCTGCCGGGCGTTCGACCTCACCCGGGACCTGGGTTACGGCTTTCCGGACTTCCGCGGGGCCGACCGGTCGCCCGCCCCGCAGGCGCTCGCCGAGCTGTGCCGTGCCCGCCTCGACGAGCGCTATCCGGCGGGCTCCGAGCCCCGGGGCGAGGCGGAGCGGCGGCTCGCGGAAGAGCTGACACTAATCGAACACCATCGACTCAGTGGGTTCTTCCTGGTCTATCACGACCTGTTCGACCTGGCACGCGAGGTGGCGGCCGACGTGCGCCGGGGCACCCGGCGGGCCCTCGGAAACCTGCTCCCCGGCCGCGGGCGCGGCTCGTCGGTGTCGTCCATCGTCTGCTACCTGCTCGGCCTGTCGCACATCGACCCGATCGCCAACCGCCTGTTCCTGGGCAGGTTCCTGAACGAGAGCCTCGCATCGGTACCCGACATCGACCTCGACTTCCCGCGCGAGATCCGCGAGGAGCTGATCCGGCGGGTCTACAAGCGCTACGGCGACGAGCACGTGGGGCTGGTCTGCGCCTTCCCCACCTACCGGCTCCGCTCCGCGGTGCGCGAGATCGGCAAGGCGCTCGATCTGCCGTTGGGAGAGATCGAGCAAGTCGCCAAGCTGGCGGACCGGCGGTCGGGGGAGCTGGCGGACGAGCTGGATCAGCTGCCCGGCTTCGCGGGGCGGCGCGCCGCCCCGCTCTGGAAGGAGCTGTGCGAGCTAGCCGAGGAAATCGCCGGGCTGCCGCGCCACGTGTCGCAGCACGTCGGCGGGATGATCATCTCGAGCCGGCCGCTCGTCGAAGTCGTGCCGCTCGAGCGGGCGGCGATGGAAGACCGCGTCGTGTGCCAGTGGGACAAGGACTCCTGCGACGACGCGCGCTTCGTGAAGATCGACTTCCTGGCGCTCGGCATGCTGTCGCTGGTCGAGGAGAGCGTCGAGCTGATCGCGACGCGCCAGGGGGCGCCGCCCGATCTGTCGCGCATCGACTTCGCCGACCAGGCGGTGTACGACCGCATCTGCCGCGGCGACACCGTGGGGCTGTTCCAGATCGAGAGCAGGGCGCAGATCCAGATGCTGCGCCGCACCCGGCCGCGCAATCTCGAGGATCTCGCGGTCGAAGTGGCGATCGTGCGGCCCGGCCCCATCGTGGGCGGCGCGGTGAATCCCTACGTGCGGCGGCGCGAGGACGAGCGCCGCGCCCGGGCCCGCGGCCGCCGCTACGAGCCACCGGTGGACCACCCGCTCCTGAAAGACGCGCTCGCGGAGACCCTGGGGGTGATCCTCTATCAGGACCAGGTGCTCCAGGTGTGCCAGGCGCTCGCGGGGTTCACGCCGGGGCAGGCGGAGGCGCTGCGACGCGCCATGAGCCGCCGGCGTAGCCGCGAGCTGATGGCGGGATTCTGGGACGAGTTCCGTGAGGGGGCGGCGGCGCGCGGCGTCCCCGAGCCGGTCGCCGAACGCGTCTTCACCCAGGTGATCGCGTTCTCGGAGTTCGGGTTCCCCAAGTCGCACGCCGCGGCGTTCGGGCTGCTCGCCTACCAGTCGGCGTGGCTCAGGCATTATCACCCGGCCGAGTACTACTGCGCGCTCTTCAACAATCAGCCGATGGGGTTCTACTCGCTCGACGCGCTGGGGCGGGACGCCAAACGCAACGAGGTCGAGATCCGGCTCCCCGATGTGAACCTGAGCGACGTGTGGTGCACGGTGGAAGGGGGAAAAGGCCGGTTGAAGGCCGGGGAAGGGGGAAGGGGAGCAGATGCCGTGCGAGTAGGGCTCGGGTTCATCCGGGATTGGAGCGAGGAGACGGCGACCGCGGTCGTGGACGAGCGCGCGCGCGGCCCGTTCCGGAGCGTCGGTGATTTCGTGAGGCGGGCTCCCCCCAAGCTCAAGCGCAGCGCGATCGAGCACCTGGTGTGGGTCGGCGGGTGCGACGGCTTCGGCCTGACGCGGCGCGAGCTGTTGTGGCAAGTGGGGCTGTGGCTCCCGCCCGAAGCGGAGCAGGGCGGCGAGGCACGCGGCCGGCGCCAGCTCGAGCTCGCTCTCGACCACCCGTTCGAGCGACTGCGCTTCGGCGGTCTCGCGGCGGACGAGCGGCTGCTCGCCGAGTACGCGGTGCTGGGGTTCGCGGCGAGCGGCCATCCGCTCGCGCTCCTGCGCGACGTGCTGCCGCCCGGAGTGGTGCAGAGCGACGCGCTTCCCCGGCTCGAGCACGGGGCGAGAGTCGAGGTGGCGGGCCTGGTCGTCGCGCGCCAGCGCCCAGAGACCGCCAAGGGATTCGTCTTCGTGCTGGTCGAGGACGTAGCGGGGATGGTGAACGTGATCGTGCGGCCCGATGTATACCGGGAGCACCGCACGGCGATCCGCGGCGAGCCGCTCCTATGGGTGCGGGGTAAGCTCGCGAAAGACGATGGGACGGTGAACGTGCTGGCGGAGGAAGCGAAAGGACTGCATTGCGGATTTGAAGACCCGCCCGTCGAATCCGCAATCCACAATCCGCAATCCGCAATGGCATTCCTCAAGTCCATGCGCCGTGTCGCGCCCGAGTCGAAAGATTGGGGGTAAGATTACCCCATGCGGGCACTCTGGACTGTCGCGCTCGCCCTCACCTCCATCCATCCCGTCGCTGCCCAGCTCGGGGATCTCCGACCCACTCATACCGCCTTTGCGTTCGGCTGGTCCGACGTCACCGGCTACGGGACTGCGCTCGCGCTGCTGCACCGCTTGCCGGATGCTCCCATCGGCCTCGGCGTCGCGCTCGGGGGCGGCGGCGTGGGCGCCCACGCCCAGGTTCAACTGCCCGATCCATTCCTGCCGCGGCGCGCGGACCACGAGCCCTTGCTCTACCTCAGCGTCGGTCTCGCCCGCCTCTTCGGCCGCAACGAACCGGGCGTCGCACGCGTGGAATGGGCCGCGCTGCTGGGATCGGAGCTGTGGCCCGACACGAGGCCGGGGCTTTTCTTCGACTTTGGGTGTGGCGTCGTCGGGACGATCGGCGGCGAGACCCCGGGCGGCCATGGCGGCGGCATAACGTTGCGCTTCCTTGCCGGGTGGGCGTTTTGAGCGCCACGAGCCGGCGGGGGAACCATCCGGCGCGTATCACGATTATCATTCGGCGCACGCCTTCGAAAGGACCTTGTTCGTGACTGCCACTCCCCAGCGCGAAGTCGCCACCCTCGCCGGCGGCTGTTTCTGGTGCCTCGAAGCGGCGTTCCAGGATCTGAGGGGCGTCGAGCGCGTCCAGTCCGGATACGCGGGCGGTCGCGTGGCGAACCCGTCATACGAGCAGGTGTGCACGGGGACCACCGGCCACGCCGAGGTCGTGCAGATCACGTTCGATCCCCGGGTCGTCTCGTTCGACGACTTGCTGCATGTCTTCTTCACGATCCACGACCCGACGACCCTGAACCGGCAGGGGGCGGATGTCGGGACCCAGTATCGCTCCGCGATCTATTATCACACACCCGAGCAGCGGGCCGCGGCCGAGCGGGTGATCGCGGAGCTGCAACGCGAGCACGTGTGGGACGACGCCATCGTCACGGAGCTCAAGCCGCTCGAGTCGTTCTATCCGGCCGAGGAGTACCACCGCGACTACTTCCGTCGCAACCCGAACCAGGGGTACTGCAGCGCGGTGATCGCGCCCAAGGTGGCGAAGGTCCGGAAGCTCTTTCTGGACAAGTTGAAACAGCCGGCGTGAGCTGCTTCACCGACGCGCTCGTGGTGACGCCGCTCGCCGACGGCACCACCTGGGTGATCGTGCGCGCGTTCGGTTACGACGTCGGCTCGGAGGGCAGCGGCGACCACATCGAGGTGGCGATCGGCTTCCAGACCGACTTCGCCACCATCCCCCGACCCTTCTGGGTGATCCTGCCGAAGTGGGGGCGCTACGGCAACGCGAGCGTCATTCACGACTGGCTGTACTGGACACAGACCCGGCCGCGGCGCCAGGCCGACGCGATCTTCCTCGAAGCGATGGGCGTGCTCGCCGTGAGCGCGCCGGTCAAGTACGTGCTGTATGGGGCGGTGCGATTGTTCGGGGGGCTCGCCTGGGTGCGCAACCGTGCCGATCGGGCGGCGGGCTTCGACCGGGTGCTGGCGGACGTGCGTCTGAAAGCATCCACTCTCTCGCAGCGCCAGGGGACGCTGCGCCGGCTGGCGAATCACGCGTGGCGCCGATTCGGCTCGCGCCGATCGACGTGACGACCCTAGGTCCCCGCCCTCGTCTTGCCGAGATACGTCCGCACGAGCGGGGCCACCCGCCGCCGCACCAGGGCGGATCGCAGCAGCTGCGCCTCCTCGGGCCCCACGTCCAGCAGGAACCGCTCGCCTCTCCCCTCTCCCTCTTTCACCGCCACCGGGATGCCGTCCCGGTACAGGATCCGGTTGGTCGCGAAGGCGGGCACCGCGTCGCCCGGCGTGACGATGCCGACGAGGTTGAGCGGGTCGGCGCCGCTCAACGTGACGAGCGCACCGCTCGCCTCCTGGCGGCGCACCTGGCGGAGGAGCCCGATCGCCTCGGGGAGGGCGTACTGCTCGCCCGAAAACCCCCCGACGAAGCGGCCGCCGCGGATCTCGCCGCGCGCCTCGAGGCGGCGGTATACGCGCAGCAGATCGCGCCACGGCACCAGCAAGGCTTCGCGCGTCACCACGCGGCGGAACACGACGCCGTAGCGCCGCAGCAGTTGCCGGGCGACCGCTTCGGCGAGCTGGTCCTCGGGCAGCACCGAACCCGGCCGCACGCGCGACCAGCGGCCCGCCGTCTCGACGCCGAACGGTGCCACGCGGCCGCGCCGTCGAAACGTCCCCGCCCCGATCGGACGCCGCCGGTCCGACGGCACCAGCAGCGCGCGTAACCCGGCGAAGCTGTCGGACGTGACGAGCCCCCACGCGACGAGCTCGCCCAGCCCCTTTTCCACCTCGGTACGCAGCAGGCCGGTCGCGTTGACGAGATCGCCAAAGAACGATGCCCCGCGCTCATCGAGCACGCCCAGCACCGCGCCCGCCGTATGGGACAACGCTCCATCCGCCGTGTCAGGCGGCGTGGACAAAGACCGCCAGATGGCTCCCCTCTCCCGTCGAAACAGCGCAACGGGCGTCGTGCGAATGGGGCCGGTCTTTCTGTTCCGCGTTCCACCTTCCACGTTCCGCGTTTGACTGAGTCTCCCCCACGCCACCTCCCCCGAGAGGCAGAGCCCATCGAGCCACAGCGGGTCGTACTCCCGCATGCGGGCGGGAAGGACGTCGGTCTCCCACGCGCCCGCCGGCAGCTCGAAACCGTCGAGCAGGTCGAGCACGGCGGCGAGCCCCTCCGGCCCCTCGGCACGCGCATCCTCGGCAACCCGCTGCCAGCGCAGCAGGAACCGCATGAAGTCAGCCGCGGTGACCGGCTCAATCTCCTTGCGCAGCCGGTCGAGCGTGTAGCGGTGGATGCGCGCGAGCAGCCGCCGCTCGCACCACTCGAGCTCGGTGGTGCCCGGGGTGAACCGGCCCCGCAGCACGAAGCCCTCGTGCTCGAGCGCCCCGAGGGCGAAATCGACGTCGGGCGCGGGGACGCCGAGGGCCGTCGCGATCGCCCCGGCCGTCGTCGGGCCCACGGCCTCGAGCCGCCCGCGCACCAGCTCACGCATCCCGTCCTCGCGGGTCCAGCTCTTCGCGCGCTCCCGCTCGGGCGGTACCAGCGCCGGCTCGCATGCCGCCCCGGGGAACACCGCCTCGAGCATCGGCAGTCGCTCGGCCGCGACCCACAGGGGCCGCTCCGTCATGAGCTGGCCTGCCCGCCGCTGCCCGGCCAGCTCATCGAAATGGCCCTGCCATTCCGCATTCCGCACTCCGCATTCCGCACTCGGGACGGCACCGATCACGAGTAGAGCGTCGTGAAGTTCGTCGGCGCTCGCGACCTCTGGCCACGCCTCGTCCTTCACCCGGTCGATCGCATCCCGGTCGAGCGTGCCGAGCTCGTCGGCCGTCTTCACGTCGAGGCCGCGGCGGGTGATCACGGCTTGGGTGCGGCGCTCTTCCAGCGGGGCGTCGTCCAGGAACGCGTACGGCTTGGCGTTCAACACCTCGTGCGACAGGGGCGACGGCTCCGGCGTGTCGCGCGCCACCAGCGTGAAGCGTCCCGCATCCATGCCTTCGAGCACCCGCTTCAGACCGGGGAAGTCCATCGCCTCGAGCAGGCAGTCGGCGATCGTCTGCTGCACCAGCGGATGGTGGGGGATCTCCCGGTCACCTACCAGATTCTCGGGGCACGCGAGCTGGTCGGGGAAGACGGCGGCGACCAGGTCCTCCGCGTCCATACGCTGCAGCGGCGTCGGCACCTTCTTGCCGCCGCGCGAGCGCAGCACCGCGAGCGCGCGCGTTGCGTTCCAGCGCCACCGCGAGCCGAACATGGGCGCGTCCAGCATCGCCTGCACCAAGAGGTGCTCGGCGGTGTCGGGCTTGAGGTAGTGAAACACGTCATCCAGTGGGAAGCTGTGCTGCGGCCCGAGCGACAAAACAATGGCATCTTCGGTTGCCGCCGCCTGCAGCTCGAAGTTGAAGCTGCGACAGAAGCGCTTGCGCAGCGCCAGGCCCCACGCCCGGTTCACGCGGCTGCCGAACGGCGCGTGCAGCACCAGTTGCATCCCGCCCGCCTCGTCGAAGAACCGCTCGAGCACGAGCGTCTGCTGCGTCGGAATGACGCCGAGGATCCGCTGCGCGGCGTCCAGGTACTCCACCATCTGGCGGGCCGCCGCCTCGGGGAGCCCCGGCACGGCGCCCACGAGCCAGGCGATCGCGCCGGGCGGATCGCCCAGACGGTCCGCGATGTCCTGCCTGAGCCGGGAGACTTCCTCCGAGAGCTCCGGCGTGCGCGCCGGCGCTTCACCCAACCAGAACGGAATGCTGGGCGGCTGGCCCTGCGCGTCGACCACCCGTACCTGCCCCGACTCGATCCTGTTGATCAGGTACGAGCTGTTGCCGAGCTGGAAGATATCGCCCGGCATGCTCTCGATCGCGAAATCCTCGTTCAGCGTGCCGACGAACGTCTCGGTCGGTTCGAGGATCACGCGGTAGTCCCCAATGTCGGGGATCGCGCCGCCGGAGGTGATGGCGGCGAGCCGGGCGCCGCGCCGGCCGCGCAGCCGGTGGTTCACCCCGTCGTAGTGGATGTACGCGCCGCGCCGGCCCCGGCGCGTGGTGAACCCCTCCGCCAACATCTGCACTACGTCGTCGAAGTCCTTGCGGGACAGGTCGCGATACGGATACGCGCCGCGCACCAGGTCATACAGCGCTGCTTCGTCCCATTCGTCGCCCGCGGCGGCCGCGACGATCTGCTGAGCCAGGATGTCGAGCGGGTGGTCGGGGATCACCAGCCGGTCCAGCCGGCGCTCCGCCGTCGCCCGCAGCAGCGCCGCACATTCGATCAGCTCGTCGCGCGACAGCGGGAACAGCCGCCCCTTGGGGATTGCCTGGAGGTGATGCCCCGCGCGTCCCACGCGCTGCAGCAGCGTCGCAATCGAGCGCGTCGAGCCGATCTGGCACACCAGGTCCACCGTGCCGATGTCGATCCCCAGCTCGAGCGACGCCGTCGCGACGAGCGCCTTGAGCTTGCCCTCCTTGAGCCGGGTCTCCGCGTCGAGCCGCTTCTCTTTGGACAGGCTGCCGTGGTGCGAGGTCACGTGCTCCGCGCCGAGCCGCTCGGACAGGTGCAACGTGAGCCGCTCGGCCAAGCGCCGCGTGTTCACGAAGACGAGCGTCGTGCGGTGCTCGCCGATCAACTGCGCCAGCCGGTCGTACAGCTCGTCCCACACTTCACCCGCCATCACGGCTTCGAGCGGGGAGGACAGGATCTCGATGGCGAGATCGAGCGCCCGGGCGTGCCCGGAGTCGATGATCGTTGGGGCTCCTGAGTCGGGGCTCGAGGCTCGATTGGCGCCGACCAGGAACTGGGCGATGTCTTCGATCGGCTTTTGTGTCGCCGAGAGCCCGATGCGCTGCAGCCGCCGGCCCGCGAGGTGCTCGAGCCGCTCGAGCGACAGCGCGAGGTGGCTGCCGCGCTTGTCGCGCGCCACCGCGTGGATCTCGTCGACGATCACCGTGCGCACGCTGCGGAGCATCTCGCGCGCGCGTTCGGACGTAAGGATCAGAAACAGCGACTCGGGCGTGGTGACGAGGATGTGAGGCGGCCGGTGCACCATCGCTTGCCGCTCCGCCGCCGGCGTGTCACCGGTACGAACCACCGTCCGGATTTCTACGTCGGGAAGGCACATCCCCTCGAGCGTGCGCCGGATCTCGGCGAGCGGCTCGGCCAGGTTCTTCTGAACGTCGTTGGAGAGCGCCTTCAGCGGCGACACGTACACCACCTGCGTTTCGTCCCGCAGCGTCCCCTCGAGTCCCTGGCGCAGCAGGGAATCGATCGCCGCCAGGAAGGCGGCGAACGTCTTCCCCGAGCCGGTAGGCGCCGCGATCAGGGCGTTACGGCCCGCCTGAATGACGGGCCACGCGCCCCGCTGCGGTTCGGTGGGCTCCGCGAACCGGTCGCCGAACCAGCGCGCGATCGTCGGGTGAAAGCCGGAGAGTGGCACAGACGAAATATGGCGAAGATTTCCCGAAACTGGCTAGGCCACGCCGTCGAGCGAGACCCCCCGCGACGCGGCGATCCGGACGATCGTCTCCCCGATCTTGTTGTTCGGGGTCGAGGCGCCGGCGGTGATCCCGATCGTGACCGGCCCGGCAGGCAGCCACGCGTCGCGGCGCTGCTCTTCCTGGTCGCCCACCGGGCGGAACCGGATGGCGCCCGCTGCCGGGTCGATGCAGGCCGCGTCCTCGACGTGATAGGTCGGCACCTTCTCGTGGCAGATCGCGGCCAGGTGAGTCGTATTGCTCGAGTTGTAGCCGCCGATCACCACCATCAGGTCGAGCGGCTCGGCGATCAGCTTGAGGACCGCGTCCTGACGGTCTTGCGTGGCCGAACAGATCGTGTCGAACGTGCGGAAGTGCCCGGCGAGCGCGGCTTCGCCGTAACGTTTTGACATGCTTTTCCGGAGTTCCGCGGCGATGGCGAGCGACTCACCCGACAGCATGGTCGTCTGATTCGCGACCCCCACCCGAACGAGGTCGCGATCCGGGTCGAAGCCGGGCGACACCTTGCCGGCGAAGCTCTGCAGAAACCGCTCCCTGCTCCCCGCTGACTCGATGTAGTCGCACACGTCCCGTGCCTGCGCCATGTCCCGTACTACGAGGTAGCGGCCCTCGGTGTACTTGGTCACCTGGCTCGAGGTGGCCTTCGTCTCCTCGTGGTATGACTTGCCGTGGATGATCGCCGTGAAGCCGTCCTTGGCGTACGACTCGACCCGCTTCCACACGTTGAGCACGGAGCCGCAGGTCGTGTCGACGAGCACGCAGCCGATCGCGCGCAGCCGCTCGAAGTCGCGCACCGTCACGCCGAAGGCGGGAAGGATGACGACGTCGTCAGGGGTCACGCCACTCAGCTCGAGCTCGGCCCCGTCGGGGCGCTCGAGGAACGTCACGCCCATCGCGCGCAGCTTCAAGTTCACGTGCGGGTTGTGGATGATCTCGCCCACGAGGAAGATGCGCTTGTCGGGGAACTTGGTGCGGGTCTCGTACGCGTACTCGACGGCGCGGTCGACGCCGTAGCAGAACCCGAATTCGCCGGCCAACTTGAAGGTGAGGTCACCCAGCGCGAGCACGTAGCCGTGCTCGCGGATTCGATCCACCACGTGGCTGTGGTAGTCGGCCGTCAGGGCGCCTTCGATGCGCCCCTTCAGCCCGAACCCTCTCCGGAAGTAGGTCTGCTCCACGGGGGGAATCTAACGCCGGGCGATCACAGCTGCGCCGTGCACGGCACCGTGTCCGCTCCCAGGCGCAGCATCTGGAACGACGCGTCGAGGGCCACGCGCCCCGTCCCGGCGACCTCAGCGCCCGCGCCTCGGACGATGGCCGTGAGCACGTCCCCGGCCCGCGTCACCGCCACCGTGCCGCTGTCGAGGACGACGCCGCGCGCCAGGTCACCCGCCTGGAAGCGCGCCGTAACGATCGCGCCGCGCGGCGTAGAGCTGTCGGCGCGTGCCATGAGCGGGAATTCAACGCTCGCGGCCGAGTCGCTGGACCGGAGGTAGATGAGGACGCCGTTGCCGTGCTCGCTGCCTTGCAGCACCACGCCGTCTCCGATGGCACGCCCGCAGCGGTTGGCGACGGCGGGGACCTCGAAGCGCAGCGTGTCGCGGGACTGACGAATGATGCGGGCGCTCAACCGCGCCGCCGGCCCCGCTCCGCGGCTGCCGCACGCCGTGGCGCCGAGCGCCAGCAGCACGAGCGCGCGCGCGTTCAGGGGGTTGGGGGGGCGGGGGCGGGGGCGGGGGCCGGCGCGCCGAGCTGCGCGCGCGCGGCTTCGAGCGACAGGGTGTGGGGCGCGAGCGCCTCGACCAACTCCGCAGGGAGCCGCCGGGGCTTCAACTGCTTCCGGTCCACACAGACGAGCACCATCCAGCCCGCCGCGATGAGAGCCCGTCCGGTGCCACGGAACACATCGAAGTTCAGCGTGAGCGACGTGGTGCCGATCCGCCCGACGTATGTGGCGACGCGCAGCCGGTCGTCCAGACGGGCGGGCGAATAGAACTCGCTGTGCACCGCCTTGCGGGGCAGAAACACGTCATAGCGATCGAACACCTGCGCGTAGGCGAGCCCGCAGGCGCGGAACAGCTCCGTCTCGGCGATCTCGAAGAAGCGCACGTAGGAGCCGTAGAAGATGATGCCCGCGAAATCCACGTCCGACCAGCGGACATACTCTTCGATGACGTACGGCGCGACGCGCATAGCTTCCCGGGCGGTGGCCTGAGCGGGAAGCTAGAGGACCTGAAACTACGACGCCAGCCGCGCGGCGCGCCCGGCGCCGTTACGCGCGCACCGTCGGTCCGCGGCTGTCATGCGCGTCAGGCCGGAGGCCGTAGGCGCGCAGCCGTCGCCACAGAGTGGTGCGGCTGATGCCGAGCCGGCGGGCCGTCTCGGCCAGCTTGCCGTGCGTCTGCTCCAGGGTGTCGAGGATCGCCAGCCGTTCGCGCTCCGCGAGCGTCGCCGCGTGATCACCGTCGGGCAGGAAGATCGCCTCACCGAGCTCCGCCGCGCCCTGCTTCAGCGAGCGGGGCCGGCCGCCCAAGCTGACGAGCCGCTCTCGCAGGGCACCGCCGCGCAGGAACGTCTGGTCGCCCAGACTGTCCACTACTCGGCGCGCGCGCTGGTTCGCGTAGATCATCCGGCCGTAGGCGTCGAACACCACCACGCCCTCGCCGAACGACTCCAAGACCGCCTGGCCGAGGGGCGCGAAGGAGAGCGGAGGTGGAACGCTGGTAGTCTTGTCTCGTTGTGCCATACCTGATTGCATACTCGGATGCAGGGTCAGAGTTTCAGCCAGCACCGCCGTCATAGAGAGGACCCCCCTATCGCGCCGAGGTCACACCCGCCCCGCAGGTTCCCTAGCGCCGCCGCCGCCGCCCACCGCGTACCAGGCGCACCCGTTCCTCGCGCGACAGACTGCTGAGCTGGCGCCGCAGGTCCTCCAGCGTGTCGGCTCGCACCGCCTCACGCTTGCCCCGCAGCACCGTAAAACGCACCGGACGATCGAGCGGCGGCAGGTCGCGCGGCTGGAGCCGGCGCGCCTGCCCCTCCTTGAGTCGCAGCCGGATCACGCCGGCGCCCTGATCCACGTCGTAATCCACGGGGACGCGGTCGCCGTACAAGTGGATCGAGGACGGCAGCGCGTCGAGCTCATGACGCACGCCCTCGGGAATCGCCGCATCGACGTCGAGCGCGAGGCGCGTATTGATGAACTCGTCCCACGAGGTCACACCCTCGAGCTGAGCCGCGAGGCGGGCCGTCAGTCGCTCGCCGGCCGCGTCCGCAAGCCGTCCCCCCGAGCGTCGCCAATAGAAGCCGAAGCGCTCGAGCGCTTTCCGTATCCGCCCCTGGTCGGGATGCGGCGTTTCTCCCGCCAGCAGGGCCTGCACGAGCGCCGCCCGGGCGGCAGCGGCGAGATCGGGGGGAAACGGGCTCCGCAGCGGCTCGACTTCACGCTCGAGCACGAAGCCGAAGTACTCGACGGTGCGCACCACCATGAGGCCCTCACGCCGGCGCTGCCGTTCGAACACCACGCCGGGGGCGCCCCGCCGCGCGTAGCGGCGCAAGGCACGCTCGGGGAGCTGGGTGCCTTCGATGCTCGCGCGCGGCACGCCGAACCGGTCCGCGAAGTAGCGCAGCGTTCCCGCGACCGCCCCCCAGCTGCCGGCCACCGACCCGCGGCTCACCCGTGCCTCGCGTCCGTCCGCCGTCTCCTCGTCGATCACCAGGTCGAACGGCATGATCTTCGCGACCAGGTCGGCGAAGGCCGCCAGCGTTTTGTCGCCGGCGTAGGGGAGCTTTTCGGGGAGCGCGAGCTCCAGCTGCCGGTACACCGACGCGGTGCCGAGCGCCACGTCCTCGATCGCCTTGACCAGCACCCCGCGGCCCTCGGCCCAGGAATCCACGCTCTCGCGGAACAGGTGACGCGGCAGGCCGTAGACCTCCCCCAGGTAGCCGTGTTTGTTGACCGCCTCGGCGAACACGTTGTAGGCCGTGAGATGATCGCTCCCGGCCACGATCAGCCCTTTCAGCTCCCGCTCCTCGCGAGTCATGCGGTGCAGTGACTCGATGTTGGCCGCGACCGCCACGATGGGCGTCAGCTCGCCGTCCGCGTGATACAGCAGCTCGCCCCAAGGCCGCTCCACCGGCATCGCCTCGACCTCGCGACCATAGCGCGTCAGCCGGCCTCGCTCAATGAGGCCTCGCTCCGTCAAGAGCTGCAGCGCCTCGCGATACGCCCGCCGATCGAGCGGGACGGGCAAGTCGAGGTCTTGCGCGTCCACACCCAGCGCGGCGCAGGTGATCGCGACGCGCTCCGCGTCCCCCGCGAGCTGAAATTCCGGCGGGGTCGGCACCAGCCGCTCGAAATCGAGCGCGCGGTCCGAGAGGATGTACACTTCGCCCGCTGCGACGCGGCCGTGCACCCGGCCCGCCATCTGGAGAATTTCATTCGCCCCGAGGTACAGGCGGGTCAGCACGTTGCGGCCCCGCTCCACGACGTTGGTATAGCGGGCGTCGTAGATCACCACCGTGTCGAGCCCACGGATGTTCAGGGCGGACTGGCCGGCCGCCGTCATCGCCAAGAGGAACGGCCGCCGCACCTCCCCGTCCAGAAAGGGGCGGATGACCCGGATCGGCTCGCCGCCGTGGTAGAACGCCGTGGGCAGGGCCGGCCAACGGGCACCCAGCTCCCGCGCGATCTGCTCGACTTCGGCGCGGGTCGGCACGAAGACGGCCACGCCGCGCCGCTCCCCCATGACCTGCTTGACGAAGCGCTCGTTCAGGAACTCGAGCGGCTGTTGGGGGAGCACGCGCACCTGGGCGGCCTTCGCCGGGTCGAACGCCCGGGTCTCGAGCACCTCGACCGAGCCGAGGTAGCGGGCGTAGAAGGCCGGATCCACGGTCGCCGAGAGCCAGATGAAGCGGCATCGGGCCCGCTTGCCGAGCGCGAGGCAAAGCTCGAGCTCCGCCGACGTCTGATGGATTTCGTCCACGACGAGCGTGTCGCGCGCGGTGATCAGGCCGTCCTCGAACCAGCGGCGGGCGATGCCCGTGGTGACGATCACCACGTTCCAGGTCGGCGTTTCGGGCGTCGCTTCGCGCTCGCGGTTCACCACGCCGACCTTGAGGGGCGCCCGCAGGATGGTCTGGGCGATCGAGCGGATCGCGAGCGTCTTCCCAGTGCCGGTGCCGGCCACGATGCCGAACCCCCGCCCCGAGGCGGCCAGGCGGTCGATGTCGGCACCGTGCTCCCGCGCGAGTAGGGTGTCGATGTTCAGGCCGAACGCCAGCTCGATCGTCTCGCACGCCGCACGGGTCGGGGCGATGACGACGACCCGCCCGGTCGAGGGCTCGGCGGCGAGGAAGGCCTGGGGATCGGGAGGAAGAAAGTGGTCGCGCGACACTCGCACGCCCGCAATATAGATAGGTTGGTCGCGCCGGCCGGCGTGCCTCAGTCTCCCAGGGAGATCCCCAGGTCGCGCGCGGTCGCGATAGTGTCGGAGTCGAGTGGTACGGTCTTCGGAGCGGCGAGCGCTTCGTCGATCGAGATCGGGGCGATAGTAGGGGGACGGAGCGCCACCATGGTGCCGAACTTCCCGTCGGCGATGACGCGCACCGCCGCGGCGCCGAAGCGCAAGCCCAGCAGGCGGTCGAACGTCGTGGGGCTGCCGCCGCGCTGCAGGTGCCCGAGCACCAGGCTGCGCGTCTCTTTGCCCGTCATTTCCTGGATGGAGTGCGCGACCTTGTCGCCGATACCGCCCAGGCGCTGGTGCTCCGGGTCGATGAGCGAAACGGTCCCGCCCCGGGGAGCGGCGCCTTCGGCCACGACGACAATGCTGAAGTGGCGTCCTTCCGCTTCGCGCCGCGCGATCTTCTCGCACACCTTGCCCATGTCGAACGGGATCTCGGGCATCAGGATCACGTCGGCGGAGCCGGAGATGCCGGAGTGCAAGGCGATCCACCCGGCGTAGCGACCCATGACCTCCACGACCATCACGCGTTCGTGGCTCTCGGCGGTGGAGTGGACCTTGTCGATCGCCTCGGTGGCCGTCTGGACTGCGGTGTCGAATCCGAACGTGAGCTGGGTCCCGCCGACGTCGTTGTCGATCGTCTTGGGAACGCCCACGACGGAAATCCCCTTCTCGCGGAACAGCCGCTGCGCTATGCGCAGCGAGCCGTCCCCCCCGATCGCGATGAGGGCGTCGATGCCCTTTCGGTGGAACGCCGCAACCAGCTCGTCGGCCCGATCGTGCTCGATAGCCGTGCCGTCGGCGCGCTGTCTCCGCCAGCGAAACGGGTCGCCGCGGTTGGTCGTGCCGAGGATCGTGCCGCCCAGGTGGGTGATGCCGCGGACGGCGTTGGCGTCGAGCAGCACGACGCGGTCCTCATCGAGCAGCCCGTCGTAGCCGCGCCGGATGCCGACGCATTCCCAGCCGCGGTGGATCGCGGCGAGCACCGCCCCGCGGATCACGGCGTTCAACCCCGGGGCGTCGCCGCCGCCGGTGGAGATCGCGATTCTCAATTCGCGGGCGGCGCCATCTTCTCAATCAGGCGCAGCACTTCCCCAGCCTCGGCGTGGCGCCCGACGGCCTTCTTGGAGAACACGCGGCGCCCATCGACCTCGACTTCGAACACGCCGCCCGAGGATTGAATCAGCTTGACGTCCGCGTGCGGGTGGGCCTTACGAATTTCGGCCGCCAGACCGGCGGCCCGAGGCTCGTAGTTTCAGACGACACAGTATTCGATGGTGACGCGCATACGTTGGGAGCGAGTGGGCTCGGTTGCGTGAAGGATAGTCGCGCTTGACACGCCACGCCACACGCCCGAGCTTGCGCGACAGCGACCCCTCATGAGCCCCCTTCCTCGCCCCAAGCCTTCGCCCGGCGTGCTGGTGCGGGCGCTCGTGTCGCTGGGCGCCGTGTGGGCCGTGGCGGCGGCGCTGGCCGCCTACGTCGCCGGGCGGGCGGTTCCGGGCCCCGGATTCGGCGCCGAATTCGCGACGCTGGTGGTGATCGGCGCCCTGGCACGGCGCTACGGCGTGGCGCTCCCCGGGAACGGCTTCTCGTCTTACATCCTCGGCGTCACGGCGTTCGCCGTACTCGACCGCGGCTGGGCCTGCGCGGTGCTGGTGGGCCCGACGGCGATGGTGGCCGGCGATCTCATGTTGCGGCGGCTGCCGCCGCGGGCGGCGCTCGTCAACGCCGCCCACCTCACGGCCGGCACCGCCGTGGTCGGCCTCATGTACGACCGACTGGGGGGCGTCGCGGGCCCGGATACGTTCGACCCGGCCAACCTCGGGCCGCTCGTCGCGCTGCTCACCCTCCTTCCCGTCGTCGTCAACGCCACCTTTTACCTCGAGCTCGCACTCGGCCGCTCGCTCGCCTGGGTGGACGCGTGGCTCACGGCGCGCTGGGAGACGATCGTCTACGCCTGCTCCGTCGGGCTGGCGCTCGCCTGGCTGCGTCTCAGCCACGCCGGGCTCGCCCCGCTCGAGACGCTGGTGGTGGGGGCGGCCCTCGCCGCAGCGACCGCGACCAGCGTCTACGTCATTCGGCTCGGGGTGCGGGCCGACGAGCTCGCCCTGATCCAAGGGCTGTCGCAGGTCATCGCCCGGGACATCTCGCTCGCGAAGAGCTTCGGGCGCATCCAGGAGCTCACCCGCCGGCTGGTGCCGTGGGAGCAGATGGGGTTTGCGCGGTATGACGCTCACACCAACGAAATGGAGCTGGTAGCCGACACCGCCGCCGGCGGCCGGACCAGCTTCCGCTTCGACGCGAACGCCGGACTGACCGGTGAGGCGGTGCGGCTGCGGCGTCCCGTCGTGGCGCACGCCCTCCGGCCCGACCAGGTCGTCGTCCCCGGAGGGGAGCGCCCCGGCGCGGAGGTGCTCGTCCCGCTCTATCACGCCGGCCAGCTCGTCGGCTTGTGGAGCGTACGTCACTCCGATCCCCTGATGTACCGCGAGACCGACGGGGAGGTGCTGGCGCTGCTCGCGCCCCAGCTCGCCCTGATGCTCGCGATCGAGGCGTCGGTCCAGCCCGTGGTCGGCGCCTCCGAGCGCACCACCAGCTACATCGAGACGCTCACCGCCACGACGCAGCAGATTCATGCGTCGAGCCAGGAGGTGGCCGCGGCGGCGCAGCGCGCCAGCCACGGTGCCCAGCAGGCGGCGAGCCTGGTGAGCGCCGTGACGCGCGAGTCCGACCAGCTCAAGCAGCACGCCGGCGAGGTCGCCACGGCCGGGGACCAGACGCGCGAGTCGGGCGCCGAGATGGAGAAGACGACCGACAAGGTGCGCCATGCGACCGAGGACGCCGTCCGCCGGCTCACCGAACTGGGCGTGACGACCGCGCAAAGCGCGTCCGAAGTGCGGCGGCTGCGCGATGTCGCCGAGCAGGTGGAGAAGTTCTCCGAGACGATCGGATTCATCGCGAACCAGACCAACCTGCTCGCCTTGAACGCCACGATCGAAGCGGCGCGCGCGGGCGTACACGGGCGCGGCTTCGCCGTGGTGGCCGACGAAGTGCACAAGCTCGCGGAGGCGAGCGGGCGTGAGGCCCGCGCCGTGGGCAAATCGGCGCAGGACACGCGCGGGGCCCTCGACCAGGCCGCCCAGCTGCTCGAACGAGTCCGCGAGGACCTGACCGAGGTCGTCCAGGGGTCGTCCGCCTGGGTCGCCGACCTGAGCCAGATCGCCGCGGCGGCCACGGGTACCGCCCGCGCCGGCAAACGGGTCGCCGAGCTGGCGCGCGGCATCGCGGATCTGTCCGGTCGCATCGGCACGTCGCTCGGACAGGCGCGGGTGGGCGCTCAGGCGTCGGCCGCGGAGGCCGAGGCCGTGGCCGCCGCGGCGACGGAGCAGCTCAAGGCGATTGCCGAGCTCACCCACGGCGCGACCGAGTTGACGCAGCTCGCCGACAACCTCGCGAAGGCCGTGCGCTTCGTTCGGGGGGAGAACGGTCGCCCTTAAGCTCGCGCCGGCTCTGGCCGTGCTGCTCGGGGCGTGCGGCAGCGCGATCGGGCCGCCCGCGCACGCCGCGCCCCGCATCGACTACGTCGATGGCGCGATCGAGCCCATCCTGGAGCGCGGTGGGACGGCGGTGATCGAGGGCTTCGGGTTCGGCGCCGCGCAGGCGACGGGGGGGGTCACCTTCGCCGGTGCGGGCGGCGGCACCATCCCGGCCGCCGTGGTCGGGGCAGGCGGCTGGAGCGACCTCGCGGTCCGTGTCACCGTCCCGGACGGTGCGGTTGCGGGACCGCTCACCCTGACCACGCCGGCCGGGCTCCACCTCACCGCCACGGTGCACGTGATTCCCCGCGTCTCGTTTGTGACGGATACGCTGCGCTGGCAGCCGCGCGCCGCCTTCCCGAGCGCGCCCGTCGGCGTAGGCGCCGCGGCAGCGGAGATCGCCGCCGGCGACGTCGTCGCCACCACGTTGTACGCGGCGGGTGGCGCCGAGCTGATCGGCGCGCGTCTCATCCCCGACTCCGGCGTCTACGTCGCGCGCGCGCTGGCCGGTGGTGCGGTCGCCGACTGGGTGCGGCAGCCAGACAACCCGGACCCGGTTCGGAGCCGGGCCCTCCCCGTGCCGCGCGCCTTCGCCGCCGCTGCCGTCGCCACGCGCTACAACTCCCACTTCACGGGGAGCGCCCTGTACGTGATCGGGGGCGTCGACTCCGCCGGCCGGCCGCAGCCGTCCGTGTTCGCCGCCGACGTCACTCCCGACGGCGTCGCGGCGCGGTTCGCGCCGATCGAGCCGCTCCCCACCCCGGTCGCAGGCGCGACCGCAGTGGTGCGGCGGGGACGGATCTACGTCATCGGCGGAACCGACTCACTCGGGCGTCCGCAACGCTTCGTGTTCGTCGGACGCGTCGCCGCCGACGGGCACATCGATGGGTGGTACGGGCAGCCTTTGCTCCCGACGCCGCGCGCCTACGGCGGCGGCGTCGTCCTGGACGACCGCGCGATCACGTTCGGCGGTGTGGCGGACAGCGTCCCGCCGGGCGGCGGCCTCGACGCCGCGACCACCCGGCTCGCCTCGAGCGACACGGCTCCCGTGAGTCTCATCTCGGGCTTCTTTATCGGCTCGTGGGCCTCCGGCGCTACGCTGTTCCCCGCTCCCCGCTCGCAGTTTGCCACGCTCGACCTGGGCGATGTGGTCCTGCTGGTCGGCGGGATGTACGGAGGCGCCGCCACGAACGCGGCGGAAGCGATCGCCGCCCGAGTGATCGGCGACTCGCTCGGCCCGTTTACGGGGCCAGTCGGTGCGGCCACCATCGCCGGACAGGGCGGCGGCACGCTGGTCGGTCCGGCGGGCGTCACCTGGCGCGAGGCGGACGGGGCGCGGCACGCGCTCGTCATCGGGGGGATCGACTTGAGCACGGGCCGGCGGAAATCAGGCGTCTGGGGTTTCTAACTGGAGCCCGACTTATTACCGTAGGGCCACGCCTTTGGGGGGGACCGTTTCGTGCGCACGCTCGCGATCCTGGGATTGGCGCTTACGACTGCCGTCGGCACCGCCGGCGCGCAACGCGCGCATCAGTTCGAACTCAGCGCTTTCGGCTCGTTCACGCACTACGACAAGACGTTCGGGCTCGAGAGTCGCGTGGGCGGCGGCGCACGGCTCGGTTACTTCTTTACCGACGTCGTCGGCGCCGAACTCGACGCCGGCTACCAGGACCTGCGCCCCAGCACGGGAACCGCCTCGCCCTCGCTGACGCTGGGCGGTGCGAGCCTCAGCCTCAATTTCGGAAACGCGCGCCACCTGTTCTACATCCTCGGCGGCTACTCGCGCCTCGACTTCGAGAGCGGGGCGCCGTACCGCTTCACCGATGCCGCGGTCCACGGGGCGATCGGCGAACGGTTGTTTCTGGGTGACCACGCGGCTCTGCGGGTCGAGGTCCGCGGCCTCTACGCGCCCAATAGCGGCTTCCCCGGCACCGACTGGGCCGGTCATCTGGTGGGCTCGCTCGGCCTGTCGATCTTCACCGGCGCGGGGACGCTGGCGGACGAGGACCACGACGGGGTGCCGGACAAACGGGATGTCTGCGCCAACACGCCGCTCGGTGCCACGGTCGACGTGCACGGGTGCCCGATCGACTCGGATCACGACGGCGTGTACGACGGGATCGATCAGTGCCCCGGCACGCCGGTGGGTGCGCGGGTGGATGCCAAGGGCTGTCCGATGGACTCGGACCATGACGGCGTGTACGACGGGCTCGACCAGTGCTCCAACACGCCCGTCGGCGCGCACGTGGATGCCAAGGGCTGCCCCACCGACGCCGACGGCGACGGAGTCCCGGACGGGATCGACCAGTGCCCGAACACCCCCACCGGGGCGATCGTCGACGCGGCCGGATGCCCGCTCGATTCCGACAAGGACGGCGTCCCGGACGGAATCGACAAATGCCCCAACACGCCGCCCGGCACTGAAGTGGACAGCACCGGGTGCCCCCGCTTCAAGGATTCCGACGGCGACGGCGTGCCCGACGACCGCGACAAATGCCCCGGCACGCCGCCCGGCAGCCGCGTGGACGCGAACGGCTGCGTGATCCTGTTTACGCCGGAGCGGACGCCCGTCATCCTGCGCGGGGTGACGTTTGAGCCAGGCCGAGCGGTGCTGCAGCTCGAATCCTTCACGGTGCTCAACATCGTGGCGCAGTCGTTGGTGGCGAATCCCGCGATCCGGATCGAGATCGCGGGATACACCGACGGCACGGGCTCGGCGGCCACGAACCTGCGGCTCTCCCAGGCGCGCGCCGAGGTGGTACGTGCGTATCTGGTGAGCAAGGGCGTCACGCCTACGCGCATGGTCGCCCGGGGGTACGGGGCAAGCAATCCGATCGCGGTGAATACCACGGTCGAGGGGCGCGCGCAGAATCGGCGGGTGGAGCTCCACCAATTACCCTAGACGCACACAACGCGCAGACGCCTAGACGCGCAGGGGCTCGCATGAGAGGCTTCGGGGTGCTGGCGATCCTGGTCATGCTGCCGGCAGCGAATCTCGCTGCCCAGCACGCCGGACAGTTCGAGGCCGGCGCCTTCGGCGGCTATACCCGTTACGACGCCGCCCTCGGGCTCGCGAACAAGCTGGGCGGGGGCGGCCGGCTCGGCTACTTCTTCGGTGATGCGGTCGGGCTCGAGGCCGACGTGCTGTTCCAGCCGCAATACACGGTCGCGCCCAGCGGCACGCCCACCACACTTCAGCCGCTCATCGGGAGCGCCAGCCTGGTGTTCAACGCCATTCACGCCAGCCGCCTCATGCTCTACGTGTTGGGGGGCTACTCGCTGCTCGATTTCGGCACACGGGCGCCGTACCGCTTCACCGACAACGCGGTCCACGGCGGCGCGGGCGCCCGCATCTTCCTCACGCCGCGCGTGGCGCTGCGCGTCGAAGGCCGCGGCGTCTACGTGCCCAGCACCAAGTACGCCGTGGGATCCACCACGGCAACGCATGTCGTCGTTACCGCGGGCCTCTCGGTCTTCCATCTGGGCGGGCCGCCGCAGGACTCGGACAAGGACGGCGTCCCCGACAAGAAAGACGCCTGCCCCAACACGCCGCTCGGGGCCACGGTCGACGCGCGCGGCTGCCCCACGGACTCGGACAAGGACGGCGTGTATGACGGGCTCGACAAGTGCCCGGGCACGCCGGCCGGCGCTACCGTCGACGCGAGCGGCTGCCCTGCCGACTCCGACTCGGACGGCGTGCCGGACGGCATCGATCAGTGTCCCAACACCCCGGCCGGGGTGCACGTGGACCCGAAGGGCTGCCCCCTCGACTCGGACGGCGACGGCGTGCCCGACGGCATCGATCAATGCGCCAACACCCCCGCCGGCGCGACCGTGGACGCCGTGGGGTGCCCGTCGGACTCGGACAAAGACGGCGTGCCCGACGGGCTCGATCAGTGCCCCAACACGCCAGCCGGCGCGCTCGTCGACGCGAAGGGCTGCCCGATGGATTCGGACTTGGACGGCGTGCCGGACGGCCTCGACAAGTGTCCCAACACGCCCGCCGGCACGCCCGTCGACACCGCCGGTTGCCCGCTGCCGCGACAGCTGATCCGCGACTCGGACGGCGACGGCGTCCCGGACGACCGCGACAAGTGCCCCAACACGCCCGCCGGCTCCAAGGTGGATGCCAACGGCTGCATCATCCTGTTCCAACCGGAAATCGTGCCAGGCGCACCCGGCGCGCCGGCCCGGCCGACGCTGATTCTGCGGGGCGTGAACTTCGAGTGGGGCCGGTCGGCGCTGACGCGCGATTCCTACGCCGTGCTCGACCAGGTGGCGGGCTCGCTGGTCGCCAATCCGGAGATCCGGATCGAGATCGCGGGCTACACCGACAACACGGGATCGGCACCGCTCAACGTCCGGCTGTCGCAGGCCCGGGCCGCTTCGGTGCGGGCGTACCTGGCGCGCAAGGGTGTGTCCCCCGAGCGGATGGTCGCGAAGGGGTACGGGGCGAGCGGATTCATCGCTCCCAACACCACGGCCGGGGGCCGGGCGCAGAACCGGCGGGTGGAGCTGCACAAGCTGCCCTAACTGCAGGGGTGGGGCGGTCGGGCGGTCGGGCGGTCGGCATTTGCTGACCGCCCGTCGCGTCGGTGGGCCCCAGCGCATAGTTTTCTCCGTCCCGCAACCGCTTGAGCATCGCATGAAAGCCCGCTGGCTGCCGTCCTTCGTCGCGACTGGCCTTCTGACCGCCAGTCCGCCTGACCGCCTGTCCGCCCAATCTTCCCCCCGTCCCTTCCAGGCCACGGATTACTACAAGCTCACCAGCGTCGGCGAGCCGCGGCCCGCGCCCGACGGGCGGCGCATCGCCTTCGTCGTGACGACGGTCGTGGAAGACAATGATCGGCGCCATTCCGAGATCTGGATGGCGCCCGCGGACGGCTCGGCGCCCGCGTTCCGCTACACCAGCCCGGCCACCGAGGCGTCCAATCCGGTCTGGTCCCCGGACGGCTCGCTACTCGCCTTCACGAGCAAGCGCGAGGGGTTCGACGACGACGTGTGGTTTCTGCGGACTTGGGCGCCCGGCGGCGAGGCGTTCCAGGTGCGGGGTGTCCACGCGCTCCCGCTGTTTTCAGGCGACGGCAAGTGGCTGTTGTACAGCTGGCGCGGCCCGGAGCCCGACAGCATGAAGAAGGATTCGTGGCGGAGCCGGGTGTCGCCGAGCGCGATCACCCGCGGGCCGGACCCCAAGCGGTTCGACGGCCGGGTGTACACGTCGTTGCCGTTCGTGGAGGATGAGCGCGGGCTCGTGCCGCCGCGCGAGACCCGTCGCGCCAGCCACCTGTACCTCGCGCCAACGGGCGGCGGCGAGCCCAAGCAGCTTACCGGCGGCGACTTGAGCCAGCGGGCGCCGGATTGGTCTCCCGACGGTCGGGCGATCGTGTTCGTGCAGGACTCGACCGACACGAGCGAGGTGAGGAGCCAGGTCCGACCACAGCTGCATGTGCTCAATGTGGCGGACGGCGCGGTGCGCCGACTCGTGACGCCCTACGTTGAGAACTTCGCGCCAGCCTGGTCGCCCGACGGCAACGCCATCGCCTTCATCTGCTCCAAAGGTCGCGGTGAAGAGAACGACGTGTGCGTGATGCCCGCGGCGGGCGGGGCCGTGCGCAATGTCACGAGCACCTGGGCCCTGGATCCGTCCGGACCGGCGTGGTCTCCGGACTCGAAGACCGTGTACTTCAGTGCCGAGACGCGCGGCAACATTCACGTGTTCGCGGCGCCGGCGACGGGGGGCACCGTCCGCCAGATCACGACCGGCGAGCGGCAGCTCGGCGGACCGGCGATCACGCGTGACGGGAAATGGCTCACCTACTCGGCGAGCGACGCCACGCACGCGGCGGAACTGTTCGTCGCTCCGCTCGGGCGCGCCGGGGCCGGGCCCGAGAAGCGGCTCACGTCTTTCAACGACTCGCTGCTCGCGCAGCTGGTGACGATCCCGGCCGACACGTTCTGGTTCACGAGTGTGGGGGGGCTCGCCATCGAGGCGTTTGTGATGCGCCCCTACGGCTACCGCTCGGGGAAGAGCTACCCCTTGATCCTGTACATTCACGGCGGCCCGCACTGGAACTACGGCAACGTGTTCTTCCCCGAGATGCAGCTGCTCGCGGGACAGGGGTACTGGGTACTGCTCGTCAATCCGCGCGGTTCGAGCGGGTACGGGCACGACTTCACGTTCGCGACGCGCGGGCGGTGGGGGATGGAAGACTACCAGGACCTGATGAAAGCGGTTGACGTCGCGATCGCCCGGGGCGGCGTGGATACGACGCGCCTGGGCGTTGCCGGGGGCTCCTACGGCGGCTTCATGACCAACTGGGTGGTGGGGCAGACGCACCGCTTCGCGGCCGCGGAGACCGATCGTTCGATCTACGACTGGTACTCGTGGTACGGCTCGTCGGACGCTCAGGGCCTCACGGACTACGAGTTCGCCGGGCCGCCGTGGGAGGCGGACTCGCTGTACCGCGTACTCTCCCCGATGACCTACGCGACGCGCATCCGCACCCCGCTGCTCATCGTGCACTCCGAAGACGACCGGCGCACGCCCGTCACGGACGGCGAGCAGCTGTTCGTCATGCTGCGCAAGCGGGGGATACCGGCGGAGTTCGTGCGGTACCCGCGCTCGTACCACGGCTTGTCGCGTACCGGCCCGCCGTGGCTGCTCGTGGACCGGCTGGAGCGCATCCGTACCTGGTTCGCGCACTGGCTCGGCGGCGGCGAGACGCCGCCCGCCGCCGGCACCTTGCGCTGACCCGCGTGGCGCCGCGCGCGCTCGTCGCCCTGCTCGCGGCGGGGCTCGTCGCCCTGCCCGCGGCGCTCGCCGCGCAGCAGCGCCACCGGCCGCGGCAGGCGGCGAAGCCGCGCCCGCCTGCCCCCGTTACCGGCTCCCGCGTGCCGACTCCCAAATCGATCCTCGGCTTCGAGCCCGGCGAGGACCGGAAGCTCGCCGACTGGCCGGCGTTACTGCACTATTACCAGGCGCTGGCGCAGACCAGCGACCGGGTGCGCTACCGCGAGCTGGGGAAGACCACGCTGGGCGTGCCGCTCGTCGCGCTGGTGATTTCGAGTCCGTCCAACTTGAAGAGCCTCGAGCGCTACCGGCAGCTCAACGCCCGGCTCGCCGACCCGCGCATCATCCACAACGGCCGCGAGCAGCAGGAGGCGCTGCGTGACGGCCGCGCCATCGTGCTCATCACGTCGGGCATTCACTCGAACGAAGTGGGCGGGCACCTGACGCCCGCGCTGCTCGCCTACCGCCTCGCGAGCGACACCGCCGCCGCCACCCGCAGGATCCTCGACAACGTGATTCTGCTGCTCGTGCCGTCGCTCAACCCGGACGGCGTTTCCATCGTCACGCACTGGTACAACCGCACGCTCGGCACGGCCGCCGAAGGCACCGACCCGCCCGAGCTGTACCACCATTACGCCGGACACGACAACAATCGTGACTGGTACGCTTTCACGCAGGTCGAGACCCAGCTGGTGGTCGATTCGCTGCACAACGTGTGGCATCCCGAGATCGTGCACGACATTCACCAGCAGGACACGGACGGCTCGCGACTCTTTCTGCCTCCCTACCTCGACCCGGTCGAGCCGAACGTGGACCCGTTGCTCGTGGACGGAGTGAACGCCTTGGGGGCCGACATGGCGTGGCAGCTCGCGGGCGAGGGGAAGACGGGAATCTCGATCAATGCGATCTACGACGCGTGGACGCCCGCCCGCGCCTACCAGCACTATCACGGGGGCGTGCGCATTCTCTCCGAGGCGGCGAGCGCCAATCTGGCCTCGCCGATCGACATTCCGTTCGACCACCTCGCGACTCGGGCGCGCGGCTTCAACCCGCGCGAGCGCTCCTGGAACTTCACCAACCCGTGGCCCGGTGGCCGCTGGACGCTGCGCGACATCGTGAGCTACCAGACCGACGCCGCCTACGCTCTGCTCGAGAGCGCGGCGCGGTACCGCGATATCTGGCTCGCCAACTTCCTCACGGTGGAGGAGCGCGGCGTGCACGGCTGGCGCGGCTGGCCGTACGCGTACGTGATCCCCCGCCAGCAGCGGGACACCGTGGGGCTCGCGACGCTGCTCGGGATCCTGCATCGCGGGCAGGTGGAGATCCGCACGGCCCTCCACCCCGTCACGCTCGCCGGGCAGCGCTATGCCGCCGGGAGCTACGTCGTGGTGCTGCGGCAGCCGTATGCGGCGTTCGCCAAGACCCTGCTCGAGCCGCAGCACTATCCCGATCTGCGGCTCTACCCAGCCGGTCCGCCCCTGCCCCCGTACGACGTCACGGCCCACACGCTGCCGCTCCTTATGGGCGTGACGGCCGTGCCGGCGCGCGACTCGCTGCGGATCGGCCTCTCAGCGCCCGTCGAGCCGCCCGCCACCACCCCAGCCTACAGCGGCGTCGCCGGCCCGGAGGGCCCGCGCATCGGGCTGTACCGCTCGTACGACGCTTCCATGGACGAGGGATGGACGCGCTGGGTCTTCGACACGTGGCACGTACCGTACGTCTCCGTGGTGGACTCCGTGGTGCGCGCCGGCAAGCTCGCTGCGCAATTCACCGTGATCATCCTGCCCGATCAGGCGCCCGACGAGCTGCTCAACGGCCTGCCACACGAGTATCCCGCCCCGTACGCGGGCGGTCTCGGCGCGGACGGAGTCAAGGCGCTGCGTCAGTTCGTGCAGGACGGCGGGACGCTGGTCGCGCTCAACGACGCCAGCCGGTTCGCTGCCGAGCAGCTGCTGCTCCCCGTGCGCAACGTGCTGGCGGGCGTGGCCGACGACGAGTTCTATGCCCCGGGATCGATCTTTCGTCTCGAACTCGACACGGCCGCGCCGCTGGCGCGTGGGATGCCGGCTCAGAGCGTCGCCTGGTATGAAGGTGGTCCGGCGTTCGAAGCGCTCGATTCCAGCGCCGTGCGGGTCATCGGCCGCTACCCGACCGATGCCGACAAGGTGCTGCTCTCCGGCTGGGTGCTGCACCCCGAGCGCATCGCGGGCAAGGCCGCTCTCGTCGAGGTGAAGCAGGGGTCCGGCCGGGTGGTGCTGTTCGGGTTCCGGCCCCAGTACCGCGGCCAGAGCATCGCCACTTACCCGTTGCTGTTCAATAGCTTACAGCTGACGGCGCAATAGGTGATCCCCGTCTCTTGTCTGGTTGACCGGGGATTCCTATCGTGTAGCCCCCTATGGCTGTGGTCCGGCAGGCGAGTGCCCTCTTGCTGGCCGCGCTCTTCATGAGTCGCGGCCTTTTTGCGCAGGATAGCGTGCCGCCGCCGCCCGCGCCCCCCGCACCGCCGGAAGTGCCGGGCGCGCTGCCGCCGGCGCCCGCCGATCAAGCCCACGTAACGCTGCGACCGATCGAGCTGCGCTACGTGCAGCAGGAGACGCTCCTCGTCCCGCAGACGTCGGCGATCAAAGGGTTGTACGTGAATGCCTGGGCGTTCGGATCGCCGAAGCTGTGGCACCTCGTGCGGCTGGCCGACGAGACCGAGATCAATGCCTTCGTCGTGGACGTGAAGGACGACACCGGCTGCCTGCTGTATCCATCGGCCGTTCCCACCGCCCAGCAGATCGGCGCGAACGCGTGCACCCGCGCCAAGGACGCGAAGGCGCGGCTCGACACGCTGGCGGCCCACGGGATCTACGCGATCGCCCGCATCGTGGTCGCGAAGGACCCGTTGCTCGCGGAGCGCAAGCCCAGCTGGTCGGTGAAGGATCGCACCACCGGTGGGCTGTGGCGCGACCGGATCCACAGCGCCTGGGTGGATGCGTACAACGATTCCGTGTGGATCTACTCGGCCCAGTTGGCCGCGGAAGCCGTGCGGTTGGGGTTCAGCGAGGTGCAGTTCGATTACGTACGCTTCCCCGACGAGCCGCGCGAGCGTATGGCGACGGCGATCTTTCCGGCCCACCATGGAGAAACGCAGCGCGAGGCGGTGCGCGAGCACATCACGCTGCTCCGGAACCGCCTCAGGCCGCTCGGCGTCCCGGTCACGTTCGACATCTTCGGCCTCACCGCCTCGGCGACGACCGGCGACCTCGGCATCGGCCAGGTGTGGGAAGATTTCATCAACGTCGCGGACGTGGTGCTGCCGATGGTCTATCCCAGTCACTACTATCGCGGCGCCTTCGGCCTGGCGTGGCCCAACGGCGAGCCTTATCGCGTCGTCCGATACGCCTTGAGCGACGCCCTCCAGCGCTCGCGGCCGCACCCCGCCGCCGCGGAGATCCGGCCGTTCTTGCAGGCGTTCACGCTCGGCCGCCGGCTGCCTCGCTACGCGCCATCACAAATCCGCGATCAGATCCGCGCGGCGGAAGACTTGGGCATCACGTCGTGGGTGCTGTGGAACCCGCGCAGCGTGTACCAGCGCGAGTCGCTTCGTCCCAAGCACAGCGGCGAGCGGTCCGCCGGCCGGGACCTCTCCAGCACGACCGGCGGTCGTTAGCCCCGGCCATTAGCCCCAGCCGTTAGGCCGGGGAGTTCACTCGACAGGAGCCAGCGCCATCCCGGGCTGCCACTCGGTGATGTAACCGGTGATGGCAGACGCCGCGACGCTGTACGGGTTGGCGAGGTAGAGCTGCCCCGGACCCGAGCGGCCGGGAAAGTTTCGGTTGATCGCGCTGATGGTCACTTCGTCCCGCGTTTTCGACACGCCGGGCCCCGCGTTGATACAGGCGCCGCACGAGGGCTCGAGGAACGTCGCTCCGACCTTCTGGAACAGCTCGAGGTAGCCCCGCTCCTCGCAGTAGCGCTTCACGTCCTGCGATCCGCACTGAATGTAGAACCGCACCCACGGGGCGACGCGCGCCCCTCGCTCCGCCGCCTCCGCCAGCACCCGGGCATACATGTCCATGTCTTCCTTCTTGCCCGCGGTGCACGAGCCGGCGTACGCGATGTCCACGCGGATCCGCGCCGCGGCGTCGATGTACTGGCCGTTCCCGGGATCGCCGGGGAGCGCCATCATCGGCCGAATCGCGGCGGCGTCGATCTCGATGACCTCGCAATACTCGGCGCCGGCGTCGCTCGCCAAACCGGCACACAACCGCTCGGCCTCGCCGCGCGGCATGCCGCGATATGCCACGAGATACTCAACCGTCTTCCCGTCCGGAGCCACGTAGCCGGTAAAACCTCCTACCTCCGCTGTCATGTTGGTCATGGTGGCGCGCTCGTCTACTGACAGCGATTCGACAGCATCCCCACAGTATTCCACCAGCTTGCCGATGGCGCGGCCGCTCTTCACGTACGGCTGGCGCAACACTTCGAGCATGAAGTCCTTGGCCGTCACGTTGTCCGGCTTCCTGCCGCGCACCACGATCCTCACGGTTTCAGGAACGGTGAGCCGCACGTCCTTCGTGATCCAGGAATTGAAGATCGCGGTCGTTCCCACGCCGAATGCGACACACCCGACCGCACCGGCATGGGGCGTGTGCGAGTCCGAGCCGATAATCACCATGCCGGGCTCCGCATGTCCCTCGAGGATCTTGGAGTGGCAGATCGCCTCCGAGCCCCGTGCGCCACCATGGTGGCCGAGGCGTAGCTCGCCGTACAGCTTGATTCCCTGTTTCTGGGCGAAGGCGCGCTGCTTCTTTTCGAGCTGCAGCGCTACCTCGAGCAGCCCCTCCTTAACGCGCTCGGGGGTCATCGCTTCGGGAAGGAACGTGAGGTGATCGCGAAACATGAGGATGGAGCCGGGATCGACCACCTGCTCCTCGTGGCCCACGAGTTGCTCGAAGAAGATCGCCGCCATCGGGGTCACGTATTCGTGGCTGAACCGGATGTCGGTGACCACGAATCCTTCGTCTCCCGGCTTGACGGCGGGCACGCCGATCTTGCCGCGCGCGGGGTCGACCACCCAGTGGCGCGCGATGATCTTTTCGCCGAGCGTCATGGGCCGCCCGGCTGTCCGGGGCGGCGCGAGCACGACCTTGCCCTGGAGCCGGGCGACGTTGAAGTTGAACAGCCCCCCGTACTCGATGATACCACGTGTGATCTCACCCTCACCCTGGGTGAAGGCCGCGAGCGGGATCGCCTCGCCCCGCCGCACCCGGTCGATGATCGAGAAGTCGGTGGTCGTGAGGACGCCCAGGTTCTGGCAGTTCTCCCGGTAGATCCGCTCGATGTTCTCGGCCACCACCAGCTTGATGCCGGCGCACATCTCGGCGTAGGGAGACTGCTCGCGCGACGAGCCCTTGCCCCGTCGTTGGCCGCTGACCGAGGCGACGAAGCCGCCGCGCTTCACCGACCCCCGGGCGATCGGGAACTCTTCGCCGCACTTCAAGCCGAGGTAGGGGAAGTCGCCGAGGGTTTCGTCGTAGTAGTAGCAGATGTAGGCAGGGGTGATCTCGTCGGTCGAGATGTTGTCGCGTAGCTTGCTGGCGGGGGTCCAGTCCAGGTCTTGCCCGTCGAGTTGGGTGCGGACGAGCGCAGGTTCTTCAGTCAGAAACAGGATGCGGCCCTGGAGCCGGACGAGATCGGGGAGTCGCTCGACCCGGCGGGACTGCAACGCTTGCAACATGAGCGAAAATTGCACCGCTCGCTCGGTGCCGAGCAAGGCGAATCAGGAGAAACGCGATGCTGTCCACGACATGTCGACTTGCTGTCACGATGCTGCTCGTCACGTTGGAGGCCCCGCTCTGGGGGCAGCGACCCGCCCCTGCGCCGCCATCCCTGCCACCGGTGAGCGGGGCGGCGATGGACGCGCACATCCGTTACCTCGCCGACGACTTGCTCGAGGGACGCGCCCCCGGCACGCGGGGCGGCCGGCTCGCCGCCCGATACATCGCCGCGCAGTTCGCGACGCTCGGGCTCGAGCCTGCCGGCCCCGACAGCTCGTACTTTCAGCCGGTCGCCCTCCTCGGTTTGACGTCTCATCCCTCTCTGGTGTGGGGTCCGAGCGGCGCACCGCAGTCCCTCAAGTATCTCGACGACGTTGTCGCGTGGGCCGAGCGACCGGACCCCGAGATCACCGCCGACGGTGAAGTGGTGTTCGTGGGTTATGGCATCCGCGCGCCCGAATGGCGGTGGGACGACTATAAAGACACCGGCGTGCGCGGCAAGGTCGTGCTCATGCTCGTGAACGACCCTGGGCTGCAAGACTCGACCGTGTTCAACGGCCGCGCGCTGACCTACTACGGCCGCTGGACCTACAAACTCGAGGAGGCGGCGCGACGCGGTGCGCTGGGCGCGCTGCTGATCCACACCACCGAGAGCGCGACGTATCCGTGGGAAGTGGTACGGGGGTCGTGGTCGGTGGAGCAGTTCAAGCTCGACCGCCCGGCGGCGCAGAGCCTCGCGTTCGCCGGGTGGGTCACCGCCGACGCGGCGCAAGCGGCGCTCGCGCGCGCGGGCTTGAGCCTCGATTCTCTGACACGCACTGCTGCGCGGCGCGACTTCCGACCGGTCGCTACGGGTCTGCACGTCGCCGTGAACATCGTCAGCGGCGTGCGCCGGGTCAGCTCGGAGAACGTGGTCGCGAAGCTCCCGGGGAGTGACCCCACACTCGCGAAACAAGTCGTGCTGTTCACCGCGCATTGGGACCACAAAGGGATCGGCCCCGTGATTCATGGCGACTCGATCTACAACGGCGCCGAAGACAACGCGTCCGGCGTGGCCGCGCTGCTGGCGGCAGCGCAGGCGCTCACTCAGGTGGCCCCGCGACCGCGACGCACGCTGCTGTTCGTCGCGACGACGGCCGAAGAGAGTGGGTTGCTCGGGAGCGAGGCGTACGTCGCGAGCCCGCTGGTACCGCTCGAGCGCACGGCCGCCGTGCTCAACCTCGACGTCGCCAACGTACGCGGCGCCACCCGGGACATCGATGCGCTCGGGATCGACCGTTCCACGCTCGGGGCAATGTTCCAGGCTGCCGCGAAGCTCGAATCGCTCACCGTTATTCACGAACCCGACGTCCGCGGGTCGTTCTACCGCTCGGATCATTTCCCGTTTGCGCGGGCCGGCGTGCCCGCGCTGTCGATCCATCCGGGACGAGACTTCGTGGGACGGCCCGCCGGATGGGGGAATGAGCAGGACGAGCTCTACAACCGCACGCGCTATCACCAGCCGAGCGATGAGTACCGCGCAACGTTCAGCTACGCAGGGCTAGCGCAGGAAGTCCGTGTCACCATGCGCCTGGCCCTGGCGGTCGCGAACGCCCCGGAGCTGCCGCGCTGGCTCCCGAGCTCCGAGTTCCAACGCCAAACCAGCCGAGTGGTGCCCTGAGTGCAAGCCGTTGCAGGGCGTCTAGTGCACGGTGACAAAAGCAGTTATTGATGGCGGGCTGGTCAGCGCCCGAGGGCCTCTGGCCGATTGGGACGCCGCCGACTAGGTTTGCGCCGCTTTTTGACAGCCGGGTCTGCCGCACTCGTCACCGCGGAGCGAGCACCCTGGAACTCCCGACGTCGCATCGGTTCCCCTTGTCCTGGCTGCTCGAGGCCGCGAGCCCACCGCTTCAGTATCGGGCGTATGCCGAAGTTGTGCGCGAGAGCGACCGCGATCCGGAGCGACTCGCGGCGCTGCGCCAAGCGGTGGTCGAGTACAAGGTCGCCCAGGCGATCGCGCGGAAGCAGAAGCCCACGGGGCTGTGGGGAGGCAACCTGCTCGGGCCCGTGGCCTCGAAAGCGCACGGCTGGAGCGAGCCGGGCACGGTCTATCAGTACCGGCGCTTGATCGAGCTGGGCTGGCCCCCGACCGAGCGGCCGTTCCGACTGGCGGACCGCTTGTTATTCCAGCTGCTGTCACGCATCGAGCCGGACGACCCCGACCGTGGAGTCGCGCAACGGGCGCAGGAGCTGCTGATCGAGTATCAGAAGCCAGCCAAGTCCGACGCGGGGCTGGGGCGCTGGGCGCGGCGGCTGGGCCGGGAAGCGGCGGCATGCGCCCTCGCGCGGGCCGGCCACATCGACGACCCGCGCGTGCGCGGGACCGCGCACACGATCGCCAGCAACATCTCCCAGTACCTGCGGAGCGAGCTAGCGGTCAAGCCCTTCAAGAAGGCGCAAGGCAGGACGGTGCTCGAGCCCGCGGCCTACCCACCCACGGTCTTCGCCGTCGAGATGCTCGCCTTCCTCCCGCCGGTGCAGCGGGAGCGTGCGGGATTCATCGAGCGGCTCGGGCAATACTTCTCCACCCCGGCGCCCCGCCGTGCGTTTTTCATCCTGGCCGGCAAGAAGCTGTTCAAGCCGATCTTCGAGCTGCTGGGCGACCCGCTGCGCTCGGACGCCCAGGGCCACATCAGCGACGTTCCGTTCGCCCTGTACTGGCTCGAGCTTCTGACCCGGCTCGGGCTGGTACGCAATATCCCGAGCGCCGGCCGCGTGCTGGCGCGGCTCTTCAATGAGTGCGACGAGCAGGGGATCTGGAGCCCCAAGAGCCTGCGGGCGTTGCCGAAGGCGATCAGTCCCGTCTCGGCCCATTACTTCCCGCTGGAGGGGCCGGGCAAGAGCCCCGCGCAGCGGCAGACCGACGTCACGTTCCGGCTGGCGCTGATCGCCCGGTTGATGGGCCTTCCCGTCGAGATTGCCTGAGCACGGCCGCAGTAGGCAGCGCCATCTTGCGGTAGCAGCCGGGATTACGTAGTAGTAATTACTACTACTGTATGGCGACCGTCGACCTCACCCCGTTCAGATTCACGGCTACCGAGTCGGTCGTGTATTCGGCGTTGCTTCGCCTCGGCCCCGCGACCGGGTACGGCGTCGGCCGGGTCACGCGGCTCGCCCGAGCGAACGCGTACGCGGCGCTCGAGGGTCTGGTCAGCCGGGGGGCCGCGCAGCGCGCAGCCGGGCGCCCGGCCCGTTACCGGCCCGCCGACCCCGGCGCATTGCTCGCCCGGCTCGCCGCCGAGCAGGGAGAAGCGCTCGACCGGCTGAGCCGCGCGCTCCAGGACGCGAGCCACCCCGCTGAGCCCGAGACCCGGATCGTGGCCGGCGCCCGGGCCGTGGCGAACGTGGTGCAACAGCTCGTCGCCCGGGCGACCGGGAGCGTCCAGGGCATTCTCAGCGCCGAGTTGTGGCGCCCCACCCTCCCTGCGTGGCGGCGCGCAGCAACGCGGGCCGTGATCGACGTCCGGCTCGCGGGCGAGTCCGCGGAAACGGAGGGCATCGTGAAAGGCACGGTCGCGGCGGCCACCCCCACCGTACTGTTGATCGATGACTCCCAGCTCCTGACCGCCGCGGGCGCGGGCGAGCAGATTACGGCGCTGTGGAGCTCCCATCCACTGCTCATCACGCTCGCCCAGGTCGCGTTGCGCAACCTCGCGTGAGCAGCCGTCACACCGCGGTCGCCCTTCTAGTGACGCTCGGAGTCGCGTGCCGCGCCGCCCCGATTCCAGACGGCCAACGGTTCCCCACGGGAACGCCGTTCACGGCCCACTTCGCGCGGATCGACGATCTCAGGATCCGCTACATCGATGCCGGCGCAGGAACGCCGGTACTCTTCATCCACGGTCTCAGTGCGTCGATGTACGCCTGGCGTAAGAACCTCGCCCCGGTCATGGCGGCCGGGTTCCGGGTCGTCGCGCTCGACCTGCTGGGATTCGGCTCCTCCGACAAGCCGGCGCACGGTTACACCAACGCGGCCTACGCCCACCTCGTCGTCGCGCTGATGGACTCCCTGCACCTCCCCGACGCCGTGCTGGTCGGCCACTCCATGGGAGGCGAGATCGCTGCGGAAGTCGCGATCGCGTTCCCGACGCGCGTGCGCGGACTCGTCCTGATGGCGGCGGCGGGGCTCGGCACCCGCGAGCCGCTGCTGTTCCGAGTCGGTCGCTGGCCCGTGGTCGGCCCGTTGATGCTCGCATTCCGGGGTCGGGCCCTGGCAGCCCGGCTCCTCAGGTCGACGTACGCCGACCCCCGCAAGGTGACAGAGTCCGACGTCGATCAGTATTACGCGCCGGTGGCCGAGGCCGCCTACGGCCGCGCGCTGCGGGGCGTGTTGCGCGAGTTCCGTTTCGGTGGGCTGGAGGGGCGCCTCGACGCCATCGGCGCGCCCACCCTGGTGCTGTGGGGTGAGGCTGACCGGTGGATCCCCATCGCCTTGGGCCGGGCGCTGGCGGCTCAGCTCAATCGGTCGGCGTTCCTTTCGGTGCGGCACGCCGGGCACTCGGTGCAGGAAGAAGTGCCCGACGAGGTGAATCGGCTGGTGATCAAGTTCCTCGAGGAGGGCTTGCCCCGGGTTCCGGGGAACCTCGCGTGGGCGGGGTGGCGCCCCCATGACGGGAAGTGTAGATTTCATCAACCATATGGTTGAGAAAATGACGCCCTGAAACCTAAGCTCAGCAACCCCAGAGCATTACGGATCATCACCGCTGCCCAAGACGAGTTCGCGAGACGCGGCTTCGACGGCGCGCGGGTAGACGACATTGCCCGGCGGGCCGGCGTCAACAAGCAGCTGTTGTTCTACTACTTTCACTCCAAGCGCGGGCTGTTCAATGCCGTGCTAACGCGTGGCGCCGCCCAGCTGGAGCAGGCGCTCGGCTCGCTCGCCATCGCCGGGGACGGCCCGCTCGATCGCATTGCCGGCGCCCTGGCGGCGCAGTTCGACTTCCTCGCCGCCCATCCCGACCTCGTCACGCTGCTCACGCAAGCCGGCCGATCCGACGCGCGCCCGTTCGCGCCGGCGATCAAGCGCTTGGTCATCCTGCTCGCGGAAGGTCAGGGGCGGGGTCAGGTGCGGGACGACGTGGACCCTCACCTAGCGGCGGCGCAAGCGCTGGTGCTGATGGTCGCATACCTCGGCCTCGAGTCCCTGATAGCGGCGAGCGCGCCGCCGCTCGGCGCGGACGAGCCCGCGCTGCGCGAGCGCTGGAAGGAAGCCGCCGTGAAGCTGGTGCTGGAGGGGGTGGCCGCCCGCTAAGCGCGTATCACCAGTTCAGCCAGTAGGACGCCTTCACGAGGAAGGTGTTATTGGGGTGGAGCGTGAAGAGGTCGCCGAAATCACCGGCGAGCGACCGCGGCCCCGTCGCCCCGAGGAAGTCGCGCCGCCCTTGCGTCCAGACGACGAACAGAGTCGAGCCGGGCCGATATTCCCATCGCAGCACGACGTTGGAATTGAACTGCTTGAAGTTGAACCCGCTCTGGAGCGTGCCGGTGTACGGCTTGAACCGGTCGTCGTACGCCGCGGCGCGCGGAGCAGCGAGCTCGCGCGCGTTCGAATAGTTGCCCTTGCTCACGAACGGCTGTGCATAGACCTGGAGTGTGAGGTCGGGCGTTATCGTGTAGTCCACCCGGCCTGTCAGTGACAGGGTCTTTTGGTTCAGGTGGGCCACGGGATAGTGCCTGGCGCCGGTGGAGTCGGTGACGGGGTCGAAGGGCTGGGTGTTGTCGATATTGTGGGTGGCGCTCACCCCGATCGTCGTGTTGAACTGCGACGCGATGCGGACCGATACCTGCGAGCCCAGGTTGACCGACTCGGACCGGCCGCCGTCCCCGCGCCAATAATTCGTCCACAGTGCGGGCACTACAACCGGCCGGCTGTCGCCATCCCACTCCGCCCAGGAAGAGACGATCGGATCGACCCGCACGGCCGGGCCCCCCCGAGCCCGGCGGTCGTCGAGGGTCGTGCCGAGGTGGCCCAGTGTCGTGCCGGCGTGCAGCCACCAGCGGTTGTTGAGCTGGACGTGGACATTGGTGTTGGCGGCGCGCTCGACCGGCAGCCCGGCGCCCGTCCAGAATTGCCACCAGTTGAAGTTCCAGAACGCGGTCTGATACAGAGAGCTCGGATGGAGCGACTGCACTCCGAACCAGGTATTCCAGCTCTGCTGGTCGGCGCGCAGCAGGAAGCCCAAGTCGTTCACCTCGAAGCCCGGGGACCGGCGCTGATAGCTCGTCTCGAACCGGGTAATCCCTCCACCCACTTTGCCGAACAGCAGCTCTTCCGCGTCCCCCGCCAGTGAGGTCCTGGTCGAGTCGAACGGCAGGCCGGCATCGGGCCGCTGGTAGTAGTGCACCGCGTCGCGCTGCGTCGCGGTGATGGCCGCCGCCGTGCCCGTCACCCGGCTCAAGTCGAGCGAGCCCGAGACCTGATAGCGGCTTCCCAGGAACCGGTGCCGGAAGTCCACCGCGCCGACGTACGCGTTGTGGCGCAGCCCGCCCTCCGTCAGCGGGTCGAGGCTGCGGTTCACTGCCGTGAACATCATGCCGACGCCGCTTTGGCCCTTGCGGAAATCCTGCTGCCCGCGCAGCACCGCGTAGTTGGTGGCGGGCTCGGTGGTGCGATCGGAGCTGCCCGTGGCGCGCTGCGTGATGGCGTCGAGCACACCCACGGTCTGACCACCTGGCAACCGGCCGGTCACCTTCGCTGCGCCGTAGATGGTGGTGGCGATGGGCGAGCTTGGGTCGTTCCCGGGGAGCTGCGGCGCCCGCCCGATGCGGCGCGAATAAAACAGCCGCTCCCCGTTGCAATTCACCTGGCTACAATTGACGTCGAAGCGAAACACGCCCGTTCCCGCGACGAAGAACGGGCGCCGTTCCTGGAAGAACGTCTCGAAGGCCGTGAGGTTTAAGACCGCGGGATCCGCCTCCACCTGCCCGAAGTCGGGGTTGACCGTGGCGTCGAGTGTCACGTTGGACGTGAGCCCATACTTCAAGTCGGCGCCCGCGGTGAGCTTCTGTGAACGGTCGAAAGCGGGGCCCACGGGAACGGAGACGTTCTTCGTCACCATGTACGGCGCGACTTCCAGCCGACGCGGCGCCGGCAGTCCCACGAGGCCCGTCACATCCCCGAGCTGGGACGCGAAACCCGACTGGGACTGCCGGTATACCGGCCAGCTGACCCGCTCGGTGTAGCGCTGAATGTCACGCCACACGGCGAAGCCGAAGGTGTTGGTGTCGGCGTGAGCGTACCGCAGCTGCGACAGCGGAATCCGGAACTCCGCTGTCCAACCGAGTGAGTCAACTGTCGCCGCCACCTCCCACACGCCGTCCCAGGCATCGTCCTCGTTATTGTCGTTGTAGATCGCATAATCGCGCTTCACCCCGGCGGGGTTGACCGCGAACTCGTACCCGGTGCGGCGGTCGTGGTAGGAGTCGATGACGATCTTGAGCTGGTCGGTCGGAGCGCGGACGTCGCGGCGGGCGAGAATCTTCAGGATGCTGTCGGGATGCGGATCGAAGGCGCGAATGAAGGCGTAGAAGTTGTGATCGTCATAGGCGACTTTGGCTTCCGTGGGGAATCGGGGGGGGCCGTCCTCGCGCGGCGAGAACTCGCGAAACGCCGTGATCGCCGGTGCCTCGCGCCACACCTCGTCGTCGTCCTTGCCGTCGATGACGACCGCGCGCACGGCCCGCCGGGCGGCGACGCTGTTGGACGTGGGGGGAGGCGTCCGGGCCGGCGGGGTCTCGGCGCCGGAGCTGCCGTTCGCCTGCACGACGATCATGAGGGCGAGCATGGGAACAGCCACCGGCATACCGGGACCTTTGGTCTGGGATACCGGGATTTAGACGCGCGCCCCCCGGAAAAGGTTGCACAAACGTCAGGGCCCCCGGGGAACTCCCGGGGGCCCTGCTCCGACCGGCGCAGCGGCTAGTTTTGCTTCGCCACGAGACTGGGCTCGATCGGCACGGGTCCCTCGAATACCAGGTGGCCCGCTTCGAACCGGGCGCCGCGCAGCGCCAGGCTCAGCACCTCGCCCAAATCCTCAACCAGGTGCACCTCGAGCGACTTCCGCACATCCTCGGGGAGGTCCTCCAGGTCGGCCGCGTTCTCCTTAGGGAGCACGATGGTCCGAAGGCCCGCGCGGACCGCGCCCAGCACCTTCTCCTTGACGCCTCCGATGGGCAGCACCCGGCCGCGCAGCGTGATTTCGCCGGTCATCGCCACGTCGTGGCGCGCCGGCCGCCGCGACAGCGCGGACACCAGCGCCGTGGCCATCGTCACGCCCGCGGACGGACCGTCCTTCGGGATCGCGCCGGCGGGGACGTGGATATGCACGTCCGTTTCGGCGAGCGCCTCCTCCGGAATGCCGAGCTGATCGGCGTGGCTCTTCGCGTACGTCAGCGCCGCGCGCGCCGATTCCTTCATCACGTCTCCCAGCTGGCCGGTGAGCACCAGTTCGCCCTTGCCCCGCATCACGCTCGCCTCGACGAACATGATGTCGCCTCCGACCGGCGTGTAGTACATGCCGGTCGCGACGCCCAAGTCGTCCTCGCGCGCCATGCGCTCCGGATGCACCTTGGGCCGCCCGATCAAGTCGTCGACATCAGACGCGTCCACGGCGAGGCGCTCCACCTCTCCCACCGCCACCCTACGCGCCACCTTGCGGGCCAGCTTGCCGATCTCGCGCTCCAGCTGGCGCACGCCCGCTTCGCGCGTGTAGCTCGTGATGATCTTGCTCAGCGCGGCGTCGTCCACGGTCAGCTGCCCCGGGGCCAGGCCGTTCTCCTGCAGCTGGCGCGTCAGCAAGTAGCGCTTCGCGATCTCGAGCTTCTCGCGCTCGGTGTAGCCGGCGAAGTTGACGGTCTCGAGCCGGTCGAGCAGCGGTGCCGGGATGTACTGCAGGAAGTTCGCCGTCGCGACGAACAACACCTCCGAGAGGTCGAACGGCACCCCGAGGTAGTGATCGGTGAACGAGTCGTTCTGCGCCGGGTCGAGCACCTCCAGCAGCGCGGCCGCCGGGTCGCCTTGGAACGAGACGCCCAGCTTGTCGACTTCGTCGAGCAGGAACACGGGGTTCTTGGCGCCGGCCTGCTTCATTCCCTGAATGATGCGGCCCGGCATCGCTCCGACGTAGGTGCGGCGATGGCCGCGGATGTCGGCCTCGTCCCGGGCGCCGCCCAGCGAGATGCGGACGTACGGCCGGCCCATCGCCCGGGCGATCGACTTCGCGATCGACGTCTTACCCACGCCCGGCGGCCCGACGAACAGCAAGATCGATCCCTTGGACTGCTTATCGTCGTCGTTACCGCGCGCGTCGCCTTCCGGCGTACGCTGACGCAGCTGCCGGACCGACAGGAACTCGAGCACCTCGTCCTTGACGTCCTGCAGGCCGTAGTGGTCCTCGTCGAGGATGGCGGCCGCCCGCTTCAGGTCGAGCGACTCTTCGGCCCGTTTGTTCCACGGGAGCTCGGCCACAGTCTCGAGATACGTGCGGATGACCTGAGCTTCCATCGAGTCCCGGGCCGCCCGCTCGAGCCGCGCCAGCTCGCGCTCCACTTCCTTCTGGGCGGCGTCGGGGAGCTGGAGCGCCGCGAGGCGCTTGCGCAGCTCCTCGACGTCACTTGTCTCGTCCCCCTCGCCCAGCTCCTTCCGGATCGCCTTCATCTGCTCGCGCAGGAACAGCTCCCGCTGGCGCTCGCCCAGCTCCTCCTGAACCTGCGACTTGATGTGCTCCTGAGCGTCGAGCACGCCGATCTGACGCTGCACGTGCACCAGCACCCGGCGCAGCCGCTCCTCGACCTCGAGGGTTTCGAGCAACGCCTGGCGCTCGGCCGGGTCGATCTCTAGGTAGCCGGCCACGAGGTCGGCGAGACGCCCGGGATCGGAGACGCCCTCGAGCACCTGTCGAACGACCTCTTCCGGCAACCCGGACTTCTGCCCCAGCTCCGCGGCACGCTCGCGCGCCTCCCGGTGCAGCCCCACGAACGCCGGATCGTCGGGGCGCAATGGCGGCAGGTCCTCTACTTCCCGCACCACGGCCTCGAGGTGCCCCTGGTTCTCGACATAATGCACCGCCGCGCCGCGCTTCTCGCCGTGCAACAGCAGCTGCACGCCACCCAGCCCGCGCTGAATCTGGCTGATCTTGGCGATCGTCCCGGTCGTGTACAGCACGGCCGGCGTGACATGGTCGACGTTCTCGCGCTGCGACACGCCGAAGATCAGGCGAGAGTCGCCCTTCAACGCCGCCTCGATGGCGCGCAAAGTCGTTGGACGGCCCGCGCCGATCGGCGTGGACACGCCCGGAAACAGTACGATCTCCCGGAGCGGCAGCACCGGGAGCGTCAGGCGTTCAGACATAGGTTCTTCCAGTTGAGAGTTGACAACAGCCTCACGGCCGGACTGCCTTAGCATCGTCCGTGCCACCAAACAACGCTTGGACGAACACGTCCGTTCCTCTCGGAGCGGTCAATAAGGCAGACGCTGCCGTTTAGCCACCGGCGATCGGGCGCCGGGCGGCCAGCTTGGCGCCAGAGACCAAGGGGTCGAAACGTAAGTGCAAATCATTTGGCTGGTTGCAGGGCGGGCCTCGTGCGGCTAAATCTATGCGGCGCTCACTGGCCGGACCCTGATGAATGACGCCGACAAGTCGCTCGCCGGACGCCTGATCCAAGCGCTGGGACGCTCCTACACCGTCGAGGGGGAGCTCGGTCGCGGCGGCATGGGGGTCGTCTACAAGGCCCGGGACGAGCGCCTGAAGCGTCAAGTGGCGATCAAGGTCCTGCCTCCCGAGCTTGCCTTTCGCGAGGAGATCCGCATCCGGTTCCTGCGCGAGGCGGAGACCGCGGCGCGGTTGTCCCACCCCCACATCGTGCCGATCCATTCGGTGGGCGAAGGGCCCGACGGGCTCGTCTACTTCGTCATGGCGTACGTGGACGGCGAGTCGGTGGCGGCGAAGTTGAAGCGGCGCGGCCGGCTGCCCTCGGAGGAGGCGCGCCGCATCATGCTCGAGACGTCCGATGCGCTCGGCGCGGCGCACGCGCTCGGCATCATCCACCGGGACGTGAAGCCGGACAACATTCTGCTCGAGGGAAGCCGGGGCCGCGTCGTAGTGACGGACTTCGGGATCGCCAAGGCCCTCTCCTCGACCACCGGCTCGGCCACACTGACCGCCACGGGCGTGGCGATCGGGACGCCGCACTACATGAGCCCGGAGCAAGCCGCGGGAGACCGTGAAATCGACGGCCGCTCGGACATCTACAGCCTGGGAGTGGTGAGCTATCAGATGCTGACGGGGGAGCTGCCGTTCCAAGCGCCCACCGTGCCGGGCATCCTCATGAAGCACATCACGGAGCGGGCACCGCTCGTCACGGAGCGGTGCAACGATTGCCCCGACGATCTGGCGGCGTGCGTGATGCGCTCGCTCGAGAAAGACCCGGAAGACCGCTGGCCCACGGCGGACGCATTGCGGCGGGCGCTGGAAGCGCGCACCGCAACCATGTACCGGTCGCGCCGCCCCTCGGCCGGGGCGGCAGCGCGGGCTTCACGGTTCCCGCCGCCGCCCTCCCTCCCGGCCCCTCGCAGCCCGTTCGACGTGGGGGGCGGGCGTGGGCGGCGCCCGACGCGCCCGCAGCGCGAGGCGGTGCAGCTCACGGCGGGGGGCGGCGGGGGGGGGGAAGCCGACGTCGTCCGCAAGATGCGGTCGAGCTTCGTGTCCTGGGCGTCGGTGGCAGGCGGCTGCTTGCTATTCGACGCGGCGACGGGGTGGCACGGGTGGTCGTTGTTCGTGGCGGTACCGTGGGGCGCGTTCGGCCTGCTGCCGATGTACATGAAGCTTTGGAGCGCGGGCTATTCGTGGCGCGACGTGCTGCGCCGGCCGGCCGCGCCCGAGTCGGCCGAGGCGCAGCTCGCTGCGGCGGGGTCACGCCCCCTGGACCTCCCGGCCGCCACGGTGGAGGAGTTCGGCCGCCTCGCGACGGCGGTACAGCAGGCGCGGAACGACCGCAAGGCGATCCTCAAGATCATGGAGCGCGTGCCCAAGTCCGAACGGAAGCTGCTCCCGGACGTGATCGTCACGGTGGACGGACTGCTGAAGCGCGCCGAGGACCTGGCGCGTGCCGCGCACGCCATGAGCGGCGACGTGGATCAGAGGGCGCTCGCGCGCCTCGACGAGAAGCTCGCGCTGACCAAGCGGGAGCCGGAGAGCGCGGAGCGCGACCGCCAGCTCAACCTGCTCCAGCGGCAGCGGCAGACCCTCGCGGACCTGATCACGCGCCGGCAGCTCGTCGAGGATCAGATCGAATCGTGCGTGCTCGCGATGCAGAACGTGCGGTTCGATCTGCTGCGGCTCCGATCGGCGGGGGTGGCGGCGGTGCTCGACGATCTGACGCACGCCACGCAGCAGGCCCGAGCCTTGTCCCGCGACGTCGACCACGCGATCGCCGCGGCGGGCGAGATCCGGGAAGTGCTGGGAGAGCAGACCGGCGCCTAAAGCGCTTCGCCCCGCCGGCAGCGCGCGACGAGCGGCGGTCCGTCGTCGCGCTCGATTCCAAACTCGAGCAGCAAAATGAACTGCTGCACCGCGTCTTCGCAGCGTCCCGCCCGCAAGGCCGCGACGGCGAGGAGCTCGTGCAGCTTCGACCAGCCGTCGCGCCCGGCCACCGCCGCCCGCATCAGGCTGTCGGCGACGCGCGGCGGTCCCTCCAGGGCGAAGTGCGTGAGTGCGTCCCCCAGCCATTCCCGGGGATAGGGGTGCCGCAACGTGCCGCGGGCAGCGGCCAACGCCGCCCGCGCGTGCACCGCCGCCCGGGGCCAATCCTTCGCGCGTGCCGCGACCACCGCGAGACCGGCGTGCGCCTCCGCGCTGTCGGCCCCCGCCGCGAGCGCCCCGGACAACAGGGCAGCCGCGCGCGCGCCTTGCTCACGCCGGGTCGCGACGAGCCCGGAGAGCAGCCACGCACCGGGGTCGCGCCCTGTCTGCACAAGCCGGCCGAGCGCCGTGTCGGCCAGCGTCGAATCACCGAGCCCCAGCAGGATTGCGGCGGCGTGGACGGTCCAGAGGGGCTCGCCGGGCCGCGCCCGGCGTGCGGCGTCGATGTAGCGCAGGGCGGCGGGATCACCGCGCCGCACGGTCAGCGCCTTGGCGAAGAGGAACGGCGACGCGCCGTCCGCCGCTTGCGTCGCCGCGCGCATCCCGACCAGCGAGTCGAACACGCCCTCGGTGCCTCGGCTGTCGAGGAAGCGGCGTGCCGCGACGAACTCGAGACGCGGCAGGTCGTCGCGATGGGCGACGCTGGGGCGCTTCAGCAGCTCGGCGACGCCGGTCGGCCCGAGGAGCAGGTGCCCGAAGTAGTCGGCGGGCTGGTCCACGCCGAGGTACTCCCGGCCGAGTTCGCCGAGCGCGCCGTGCGGGCCGACCAGTCGCCCGAGCCACGCAGGATCGTACGCCAGCGGGCGCGCCGAGCCGAGCAGCATCACGTCGCCCGGCGAGCTGAACCAGATCTCGACGTGTGGGAACACGGCGGTGAAGTTCCGGACGATGCCCGCCACGACCGATACCGGCAGCTGGTAGAGCTGCACCCATTGGCAGAAGACGCCATCGTCCGCGAGTCGCCCGCGCACGATGCGAAAGAACTCGGGGGTGTAGAGCGTGGCGACCCCGGCCAGCCAGGGGTTCGAAGGCTCGGAGACCATCACGTCGTAGCGCGCGGTGTCGATCTGGAGTGCGCTGCGGGCGTCGTCGACCGCCACCGATACGTTCGATCGGGCGAGGACGGTGTCGTTCACGTGCAGGAAAAAGCGGCTCATCGCCAGCACGGCGGGCTCGATCTCGACCACGCGCACGCGCTCCATCCCGGGGACGCCGGCGAGCACGCGCGTGGTCACACCGCTGCCGTAGCCGATCACCAGTGCCCTGGCTGCGCCGGGGCGCGCCGCCGCCGGCGCGAGGCCGAGCAAGATCTCGGTGTCCATGTCGCCGTGGTCGGAAGCGTCGGCCTTGCCGTTGATCTTGAGCGTGCGCCCGGGGCCGCTCTCCCACACGGAGACAGTCGCGTTCCACCCTTCCTTGAAAGCGAGCTGGCGTACGCCGCGATGCGCGAGGAAGTCCTCCACGGCGGCGGCGTTCATCGGCTGCCGAGCATAGATGCTCGGCCCCAGATCGATGAGCCGGGTGCTCCAGCGCGGCGCGGCGAGCGCGACGGCGAGCCCCACACTCGCGAGGCTGCCGGCGCCGAGCACCCGCAGCCGCAGCCGGCGGTGCTGCGCCGAGCCCTCCGCGACGCCCCGCGCCGCCAGCACGGCGAGCGTCAGGGCGGCGGCCGCGTTGATCGCCACTCCGATGCGCAGGGTCAGATCCGTGCCGAGCATCACGACCAGGACGAATCCGGTGAGCACGGCGCCCGCGATGCTGCCCAGCGTGTTGAGCGCATAGGCGCGCCCGACGTCGGCGCCGCGCGCCACGTTCCGCGGGGCCACGAGATCCGTGAGCAGGGGGAACGTCATCCCCATGCCGAGTGCGGGGATCAGGACGACCGCCCCGACGGCAAACCCCATCGCGAGCAGCCGTTCGGTCGCGCCGAGCGATTGCGCCTGAAACACGGTGATGATGTAGCGCGGCAGCACCCCGAAGACCACGAAGAGAACGCCGGCGCCGGCCGCGGTCACTGCCTGCGCGACGGCGGCGTCCGCCGCCGTCTCGGACGCCGGCGCGCTGCGGCGCGCGACCACGGCGCTGCCGGCGCCGATCCCGAGCAGGAAGACGAGCAGCACCAGGGTGAAGGCGTAGGTCGACCCGCCGACGATCATCACGAGCACGCGGGTCCAGGCGATCTCGTCGAGCAGCGACGCGAACGCCGTGAGCGCGAGCAGGATCAGGGCGATGCGCCGCAGCAGCGGCGCGCTGGGGTGCACCTCGGGCTCGCTCACCGGGCCGGCGGGCGATCCGGCCGCCCCGGGATCGGGCAGGCGCAGCGCGCTCGCGCCGATGAGCAGGTTGACGAGCGCGGTGCCCCAGAGGCTCGCCCGGATGCCGACCCACTCGATGAGGAAGAATCCCGCGAGCGCCGTCCCCAGCACGGCGCCCAGGGTGTTGAGGCCGTACAGCCGGCCCAGCGAGTGCTTCAGCGCTGCGCGGTCCGCGCCCATGAACGCGCGCGTGAGCACGGGCAGCGTCCCTCCCATCAGCGTAGTCGGGATCAGCAACGCGAGGCCCGCGAGGCCGAACCGGAGGGCGACGCTGGCGCCGCCGCTCAGATGCCACGCAGCCGCGGCCGCGACGTACCCCCGGTGCACGAGCGCGAGGACGAGCGGCGAAACGAGGCCGAACCCCCCGATGGCGATCTCGAGCCGACCATACAGCGCCGCCGGGCGCGGGTGGCGGTCGGCGCGGCGGCCCAGCAGCCAGGCGCCGAGCCCGAGGCCTCCCATGTACGCGGCGACGACCGTCGTCACCGACTGGATCGTGGACCCGAACCCCTGGTACAGCAGGCGCACCCAGAGGAGCTCGTAGACGAGGCCCGTGGCGCCCGACAGGAAAAACAGGAAAGCGAAGGCGCGCGCTGCGCTAGAACGCATGCAACTCGCGCATCGCCTGCGCGAGATCCTCCACCTGCGGCAGGATGAAGTCTTCCAGGGCGGGCGCGTAGCCGACGAACGTGTCGGTCGAAGCCACGCGCTTCACCGGTGCGTCCAGCCAGGAAAAGTGTTCGCCCGCGATCTGCGCAGCGATCTCGGCGCCATAGCCCCAGGAGAGCGCGTCTTCGTACGCCACGAGCACGCGGCTGGTCTTGCGCACGGATGCGCCGATGGCATCCCAGTCCACCGGCGACAGGCTGCGCAGATCGATCACCTCGACGCTCACCCCGTCCTTCTCCTCGAGCTCCTTGGCCGCGACCAGGGCGCGCTGCACCACGGCGCCGTACGTCACCACGGTCAGGGCGGTGCCCGACCGCGCTACTTTCGCCTTGCCGAACGGAATCATGAAGTTCGGGCCCGGGTTGGGCGCCTTATTGTAGGTCTGGCGGTAGAGGTGCTTGTGCTCGAGGAAGAGGACGGGGTCATCGCAGCGGATGGCGGTCCGCAACAGGCCGTTCGCGTCGAGCGCCGTGCTGGGACAGATGACGCGCAGTCCGGGAATGGCCGTGAACACGACGGCCCCGGTCTGCGAGTGGTAGATGGCGCCACCCTTCAAGTATCCGCCGTAGGTGACGCGCACGACCGCGGGGGCGCTGAACGCATTGTTGGAGCGCCAGCGCATCGTGGCGAGCTCGTTCCGAAGCTGGTGGTAGGCGGGCCAGATGTAGTCGAAGAACTGGACCTCGACGACCGGCTTGAGCCCGCGGGTGGCGAGCCCGATGGCGCGACCCACGATGTTGGCCTCGGCGAGGGGCGAGTTGTAGACGCGCTCGCTGCCGAACTGCCGCTGCAGGCCCCACGTGACCTTGAAGACGCCGCCCTTGCCCTTCACGTCCCCGAGGTACTGCTCGCGGCTCACGTCGGCCACGTCTTCCCCGAACACCACGATGCGCGGATCGCGCGCCATCTCGTCCTTCAGACACGCATTGAGGAGGTCCACCATCGTGGTCGGATCGCCGGAGAACTGGGGGTCGTGTTCGGTGTCGAACTGCGCGGACGTCGGGTCCACCTCCGGAGAGTAGACGTACTGCAGAGCCGATTCCGGCGTCGGTTGGGGAGAGCCCAGCGCCATGTCGGCCGCGACCTCGACCTCCTCGTCCACCTGCTGCCGGATCTGGGCGATCTCGGCCTCGGTGGCGACACCTTCGGCGATCAGCCGCTTCGGGAAGGTAAGCGTGCAGTCACGCTTCGCCTCCTCCTCGCGCTCCTTGAGCGGCTTGTACAGCACTTCGTCGTCGGAGAGGGAGTGCGAATAGGGACGGGTGACGTGCGCGTGCACGAGTGCGGGGCCTTTGCGCTGACGACAGTGTTCGGCCGCCTGCACGAGCACGTCGTAGGAGGCGACCGGGTCGCAGCCGTCCACTTCCGCGACCAGGAGGTCGGGGAAGTTGGCGACCAGCTTCGACACCGAGCCGCCCGCGGTCTGGACTTCCACCGGGACGGAGATCGCGTACTTGTTGTCTTCGACGAGGAACAGCACCGGCAGCTTCAGGTTGCTCGCAGTGTTGAGCGCTTCCCAGAATTCCCCTTCGCTGGTCGTGCCGTCGCCGACCGACACGTAGACCAGCTCGTCGCCGTGTACGGGCTTGTCCGCGATGTCGTCGATCCGGGTGTAGCGGAGCCAGGCCTCGGCGCACCCTACCGCCTGCAGCAGCTGCGTACCCGTGGGGCTCGACTGACTGACGATGTTGAGGGCCTTGTGACCCCAGTGGGACGGCATCTGCCGGCCACCGGAGTTGGGATCCTCCGCCGCGCCCACCGCCGAGAGCAGCATCTCCGTGGGGGTCATGCCGAGCGTGAGGCAGAGCGCCCGGTCGCGGTAATACGGATAGAACCAGTCGTAGGCGGGGCGGAGCACGCGCCCCGCGGCCGCGAGCACGGCCTCGTGGCCGGCGCCCGAGATCTGAAAGAAGATCTTGTTCTGCCGCTTGAGCTGAATCTCCTTGTCGTCGATCCGGCGCGACAACAGCATCAGCCGGTAGATGTCGAGGAGATCCGGCTTCGCGAGGGCCTTAGCGGCCTTGGATCTCGGCTGGGTCCGGGTCGCCATGCGCCTAAAGATAGCCGATATTTCGCGCATGGATGAGGCGGCCAAGAAGGCGGTGCTGCGGCTATTCCCCTACGGGCTCTACGCTGTCACCGTGAAGCACGGCGGCGAAGAGCACGGCATGACCGCGAACTGGGTCACGCAAGCATCCTTCGATCCGCCGATGGTCGTCGTGGCCGTGGAGAACACGTCGAAAACCATCGGCATGATCCGGGACACCCACCACTTCGCCGTCAACGTGCTGTCCCAAGGGCAGCGCGAGCTGGCCGGAAAGCTGGGCCGCTCCTCGGCCAACACGCCGCAGAAACTCAAGGGAGTCAAGACGAAGCCGGCACCCGTTTCCGGAGCGCCGATCCTCGCCGAGGCGTTGGGGTGGGTCGAATGTCGCGTCGTCGCGACCCTCCCGTCGGGCGATCACACATTGGTGCTCGGCGAAGTGGTCGAAGCGGGCGTGGAGCACGACGGCGGCCAGCCGCTGACGCTGCAGGAGGCGGGGTTCAAGTACGCCGGTTAGGGCCGCTCGTACACGACCTTCCCGCCCACGATCGTGACGCGCACCCGCGCGGCGGCGAGCGACTCGGCCGGTATCGCGAAGAGATTGCGGTCCACCACCACGACGTCCGCGTGGTAGCCGGGCGCGAGCGCGCCCCGCTTCTGCTCGTCGAACGTCGCGAAGGCGTTCCCCGCGGTGTAAGCGCGCAACGCCTCTCCCACGGTGATCTTTTGCTCCGGCACCCATCCGTTCGGGTTCTTGCCGTCGAGCGTGCGGCGGGTGACGGCGGCGTAGACCCCGGCGAGGGGATCGAGCGGCGCGACGGTCCAGTCGGAGCCGAAAGCCAGCTTCGCCCCGGTGTCGAGCAGGGTCCGGAAAGCGTACGTCGTCTTGATGCGGACCGGGCCGATACGCCGCTCCACCCAACGCCCGTCGTCGATGGCGTGATAGGGTTGCATCGAGGCGATGACGCCCAGGGTGCCGAACAGGGGGATGTCCTGCGGCCGCACGTGCTGGGCGTGCTCCACGCGAAACCGGCGATCGCGCGGTCCGTGCGCCCGTGCGACGCTGTCGTAGATCGTCAGGATGAGGGCGTTCGCCCGGTCGCCGATGGCGTGTACGGCCACCTGCAGCCCCGCCGAGTCGGCGTTGCCGATCCACGTGCGCATGTCCCGCTCGGGGTTCTGCATCAAGCCGCGGTAGCCCGCGGAGTCCGCGTAGGGCTCGAAGAAGAGCGCGGTGCGCGAGCCCGCCGAGCCGTCCATGAAGCCCTTGAGGCCGCCGATCTTGACCCACGCGTCGCCGGCGCCGTGCGCTTTCACTGATTCCGCCACGGCGCGCCACGCGTCGACCGGCAGGTACAGGGCGACGCGCATGGTGAGGCGCCCGGCGCGTTCCAGGCGGCGGTAGCTCGCGAGGTCGGCCCAGGAAGCGGACATGTGCGCGGTGGCGGTGACGCCGAGTGACGCGGCGTGCGCCAGCGCGCGCGCCAGCGCCGAGTCGCGCTGCTCGGGCGACGGGTCGGGCTGGGCCCGGCCGATCAGATCGAGCGCTTGATCCTTGAAGATCCCGATCGGCTCACCGGTCTTCGCGTCGCGCAGGATCTCACCGCCCGGCGGCGTGGGCGTGTCTCGGGTGACACCGGCGGCCCGTAGGGCGGCGGCGTTGGCGAGGGCCTCGTGTCCGTCGAGTCGATTGACGAACACGGGATTCGCGGGCGTCACGGAATCGATCCATTCGTGGCGGGGGAGCGGCTGGCCGGGCCAGAGCGTGTGGTCCCAGTCGCCGCCGGTGATCCACTCGCCGGGCTTGAGCGTGCGCGCGTACTCGCCGATCCGCCGCACGAACTCCTGGGGCGACGCGGCGTTGCGCAGGTCGACGGACGCCAGCTGGAACCCGCCGCCGATGAAATGCGTGTGCCCGTCAGTGAAGCCCGGCAGCACGAGACCGCCATCCGCCCGGATCACGTGCGTGCGCGAGCCGACGTATCGGGCGACGGCCGCCGAGTCGCCCACGGCGAGGATCTCACCGTCGCCGATCGCCACGGCGCCCGCCTGCGGAGCGCCGCTGGAAAGGCCGGTCCACACCATGCCGCCCCGAATGACGATGTCGGCCGTGCGGCCGCAGGCGGCCAGCGTAAGGGACAACAGACCCAGGCCAGCGCGTCGAGTCATGCGCTCTCCCTACCGGAGCTTGGTGATGCGGCGGATCGTCTCGAGCGCCGCGACGGGGTCGGGCGCCCTACCCCGGGAGGTGCTTCCCTCGGCCTCGGCGGGCGGGACGGCGAGCGCGTCGCGGATGTCGAGCAGCACCTCGAGCAGGAGCTGCTCGCGCTGATAGGCGGCGTCGACGTCGGCCATCCGGGTCTGGTCGCCGGCGGCCTTGGCGCGCTCGTAGGCCTCGCGGTAAATCGCCTCGAGATTTCCGAGGATGCGCTCGCGGGGTCGTGGACTCATGGCCGGGAAAGATATAGCTTCGCCACATGAGCCTCAAAGGCAAAACGGTCCTCTTCTTCGCCGGCCCCCTGTACGAGGACCTGGAGCTCTGGTATCCAAAGATCCGGCTGGAGGAAGAGGGCGCCGCTACGACCGTCGCCGGCCTCGGCGAGAAGACTTACGCGGGGAAGCGCGGCTATCCGGTCACGGTGGACACGAGCGCCACCGACGTCGACGCCGCTGATTTCGACGGTCTGGTCATCCCCGGCGGGTTCGCCCCCGACCAGCTGCGTCGCCACGAGGCCGTTCTCCGGATCACGCGTGAGATCTTCCAGGCGGGGAAGCCGCTCGCCTTCATCTGTCACGCCGGCTGGGTGCCGATCTCGGCCAAGATCCTGAAGGGCAAGCGCGCGACGAGCGTACGCGCCATCAAGGACGACATGGAGAACGCCGGCGTGACGTGGGAAGACGCACCGGTCGTGGTCGATGGCAACCTGATCTCCTCGCGCACGCCGGCCGACCTGCCGCAGTTCTGCAAGGCGCTGATCGCGGCGCTACGCCAGGGGCCGCAGGACTAGCCCCGCGGGCACCTTGGGCGCGAAGTAGGTCGATTTGGGCGGCATCACGTCTCCCGCGTCCGCCACCGCGAACACCTGCTCCACCTTCGTGGGGTTGAGCAGCACCGCGGCCGCCGCCCGCCCGTTGCGCACCGCCTCGAACGCAGCCCGAGGGTCCGGCGTATACGCGAGCGAGGGGGTCGCGGTCCCCGCACCCAGGATGTACTGCACCACGAGGGTCTCGATGCGCGCGACGTCGAGCGCGCGCACGGCGGGCGTCCTGGCCATGCCCGGGACGCGGTCGAGCGCGGCGTCGGGCTTGAGGACGAGCGTAACGTCGTAGTCGTCCGGGAACGCGACGATACACGCCGTGCGGTCGCGACCGAGCTCGGCGAGCCGCTCGACGCGATCCATGCACGGCGCGACGCGCCCCACCTCGAACCACGCGCGCCACTGGTCGATCAGCTTCGCCGGGTCGCGGCCGGTACCGAACACGATCCGGTGCGTCGGCAGGATGGTCAGTCCGGGATCGTGGCTCGACACAATAAACGACAGTACCCGGTCGGCCCGGGGGTCCTCCGCGGCGAAGGCGACCGCGGTCTCATAGCGATGATGGCCGTCGGCGATGTAGAGCGGCGCCCGACCGGCGAGCGCCGCGAGCTCGGCGCCGCGCGCCCCGGTGACGCTCCACATCCGGATGCCCACCCCGTCGAGCTCGGCGCGCGCCGCCGGTAGTCCGCGCGCAGCCTGTGCGATGGCCTGCGCCAGCGCGCGGTTGGGGTCGGGGGCGAGCAAGAAGATCGACTCGAGGCTGGTCCGGGTCGCCCGGAGCAGCGCGAGCCGGTCCGCCTTGGGCGCCGAGTGGGTCTGCTCGTGGGGCCGCACCCGCCGGGTCGTGAAGGGTTCCGCCCGCACGGCGGCGAACATCCCCAGCCGCGTCCGCCGCTCACCCGAGGGGAGCCCGTAGTCCTGGGCGACCACGTACACCGCTTCGCCCGGGTCCCGTCGGAGCACACCCTCCCGCCGCCATGCGGTCAGACGCGCCGCGGCGTCGGCGTACTGATCCGCCCCGCTGGGCGCTTCCGGCAGGATCAGGTGGACGATATTGTGAGGATCCCGCGCGGCGTAGCCCACCCGCTCCGCCCGGGAGATGACGTCGTAGGGCGGCGCGAGCAGGGCCGTCAGCCGGTCCATCGCGGCGTACCGCTCGCCCGCGAACGGGATCACGAGCGGCGGCAGATCGACACTCACGACTCCTCGGAGCCTCCCTTGTCCCTGCGCGACGCGCAACAGACGGTCGACCGCTGGATCGGCCAATATAAAGAAGGATACTTCTCGCCGCTGACCAACGTCGCCCGGCTGACGGAAGAGGTCGGCGAGCTGGCGCGCGAGATCAACCACCGGTTCGGGGAGAAGACCAAGCGGACTGACGAAGCCGAGGGCTCGGTGGCCATGGAGCTCGCCGACGTCCTGTTCGTCGTGATCTGCCTCGCCAACTCACAGGGGATCGACCTGGACGAGGCGTTTGCGGCGATGATGCGGAAGGTCACTTCGCGCGACGTCGACCGCTGGACCAGGAAGGAACGCTGACTTCCTCGTAGATCCGCTGGTAGGAGGCGAGCCGGTCCGGGTCGAAGGTCCCCGCCTCGGCGGCCCGCCGCACGGCGCAGTCCGGCTCCGTGAGATGGCGGCAGTTGTCGAACCGGCACCCGTCCAGGAAGCGGCGGAACTCGGGGAAGCAGCTGCCGAGCGCGTCCGGGTCCACGCCCCAGGTCCCGAGTTCTCGTAACCCGGGCGTATCCACGACGAAGCCGTGCCCCGCCAGCGGCACGAGCAGCGCCGCGCGCGTGGTGTGCTTCCCTTTTCCCCAATACTCGCTCACCTCACCGATCCGGAGGTTGAGCCCCGGGTGGAGCGCGTTCATGAGGCTCGACTTCCCCACCCCCGATTCACCGGCCAGCACCGACGCCCTGCCTCGCAGCAGGTCACGCAACGCCGCCAGGCCCTCGGCCGCCCGGACCGACGTCGGCAGCACCTGGTAGCCAGCGGGTGCGAACCGCCGCCGCAACGCGTGCTCCGCGCCCCGCTCCAGCTCGATCTTGTTGAGCACGATGACGGGCGGAATCCGGTTCGCTTCCGCGATGACGAGGAAGCGGTCGAGCAGTCGCAGGTTGGGCTCCGGGTCGCGCACCGCCGCGACGACCACGACCTGGTCCACGTTCGCGGCGAGCGGCTGGGCGCGGGGGCTGCGCTCACCGGCGGCGCGCCGCGCCAGCACCGAGCGCCGCGGACGAATCCGGGAAATCGTCGCCGGCCCATCCGCTCGAAGCTCGAGCTCCACGACATCCCCGGCGACGACGCGATCGTCGTCTCGCCGCCGCAGCCTGCCGCGCAGCACGGCCGTCACTTCGCCCCGATCGGTGTGCACGCGGTAGCTCGACCCGGTGCGCACCAGCACGACGCCCGAGCTCAGGGCCACCGCACGTCACCGCCGGCGGCTCCCGCCGTGTCGATGCAGTGGTCGAGGTGTCGCTTCACCTCCTGCAGCGTGAGGGCGAGCACCGGCGCCAACGCTTCGGCCGGCGTCGCTCCCCAGGCGAGGTATTCCGTCTCGAGATGACCCACCGGTCGATCGCCGCCGTCAGACCAGCGCACGAACAGCAGCGCCGCGCCGTACAGGCCCTTCGCATTCGGCGCATCATCCACGAACGTGGCCACGGAGTACGCCCGGCCGTCCGTGCCGCTGAAGGCCGGCGCCCGCTCGTGCACCCGCTGGTAACCGCCCAGCGTGCCGTCGGTCAGGTCCGCCGTAAGGACTCCCGGACGAGGTTGCCGAGCAGGAAGACGACGTTCGCGGGACGCTCGGCGAGGCGCCGCATGAGGTAGGGATACCAGTGGCTCCCGAAGGGCACGTACACGCGCACGTTGTAGCCCTCGCGACGCAGTCGCCGCTGCAGGTCGCGTCGCACACCGTACAGCATCTGGAACTCGAAGCGCTGCGGCGGCAGTCCCGAGCGGCGGGCGAAATCCTTCGCGTGCGCGATGATGGCGGTGTCGTGCGTAGCGATGCCCGGATAATTGCCGCGTTCGAGCAGCCGCTCCATGCAGTGGATGTAATGCGCATCGACGTCCCGCTTGTCCGGGAACGCGACGGTGGGCGGCTCCTGATAGGCGCCCTTGCAGAGTCGCACCCGGGCGCCCAACGCGATCATGTCCTCCACATCGCGCGCCGTGCGCCGCAGGTACGACTGCAGCACGACGCCCACCGCGTTCCCGAACTCGGGATGAAACGTCCCCCGGAACAGCTGCAGCGTCCGCTCCGTGTAGTCCGATTGCTCCATGTCGATGCGTACGAACGACCCGTCGTCGCGTGCATTGGCGATGATCGCGCGGAGGTTCTCGACACACAGCCCTTCGTCGATGGCGAGTCCCATCTGGGTGAGCTTCACCGAGACGTTCGCATCCGCGCCGGCGCGGCGGATACGGTCGAGCGTTTCCAGATAGGTATCCCGTGCGGCGCGGGCTTCGGCGGCGCCCGCCACCGACTCGCCCAGTAGATCGAGGCTCGCCGAGATGCCCGCGGCGTTGAGCTGCGTGAGCGCGGCCACGGCGGCTTCGACCGTTTCCCCCGCGACGAAGCGCGAGGCCAAGCGGCGGGCGAGCCCGTTTCCGCGAATGATGCTGAAGAGCCGAGGTTGCTCGCTGAGCCACAGGAGACCGGTGCGGAGCATCGGGTGAGGGACGGCGGCGCTCAGGGATAGAACTTTGTGTTGTGTCGGGCCTGCTCCTGGAGCACTTCGCACGGAGCGAAGCGCGGCCCGAGCCGCTCGGCGAGGCGCTCGAGCTCCTCTACCAGGCGCTGGGCCCCGAGGTCGTCGGCGTGGCGGAGCGGGCCGCCGCGGAACGGCGGAAACCCGAAGCCGAACACGGCGGCGATGTCGCCGTCGCGCGGGCGGGCGACGATGCCCTCCCCGACCGCGCGCGCCGCCTCATTCAGCATCGCGAGGACGAGCCGCTGGATCGCCTCCGCCGGGCGCGGGCCCCCGTTCGGCTGCGTGCCGATGAGCTGGTATACGGCGGCGTCGACGCCGCCCTTCTTCCCGCGCACGTACGTATAGAACCCCTTTCCCGCCTTGCGGCCGAGGCGACCGGCCTTCACCAGCTCGGCGAACGCGGGCGACGGGGCGAAGCGATCCCCGAACGCTTCATACATCACCCCCGCGACCTTCTCCGCCACGTCCATGCCGACCTCGTCCAACAGCGTGATCGGCCCGACCGGGAAGCCGAACTGCACCATCAGGTCGTCGAGCTCTTCGATCGCCGTCCCTTCCGCCAGCAGGTGCCCCGCCTCGTTCATGTACGGGGTGAGGATCCGATTCACCCAAAACCCGGGGCTGTCCTTCACGACGATCGCGGTCTTCCCCATGCGGCGCCCCAATGCCACCGCGGTCGTGACGACGCCCGGAGCCGTGCGCGCGGACGGGATCACCTCGAGCAGCGGCATGCGGGCGACGGGTGAGAAGAAGTGCATGCCGATCATCTGCTCGGGCCGCCGCGCCGCTTCAGCGATGCGCCCAATCGGGATGGTGGACGTGTTGGACGCAAACACGGCCCGCTCGGGCGTCGCCGCCTCCACCTCCCCCAGCACCTGCCGCTTCACGGCGAGGTCCTCGAACACCGCTTCGATGACCAGGTCGGCGCGCCCGAAGCCCGCGTACGTGTCCGCGCCCGACAGCAGGGCCACGAGCCGGGCGTGCTCGTACTTCGTCAGGCGGCGGCGCTGCAGGCGCTCGTCCAGGATCTCGCGCGCGGCCGCGAGCCCCTTCGCGACGCGCGGCAGGTCGGCGTCCTTCATCCGGACGTCCACGCCGGCCTGGACGACGGCCGTTCCCGCGATTCCGGACCCCATGAACCCCGAGCCCACGACGCCGAGCCGCCTCACTTCGGCGGGCGCGGGCGGGTTGGGGACGCCGAAGTCCTTCTTGAGCTGGCTCGTCGCGAAGAAGATCTGGACGAGCTTGCGGGAGACGTCGGTGACGGCGAGTTGACCGAACAACTGTGCCTCGCGCTTCAGGCCACGGGCGAGCCCGTGGGCCAAGCCGTACTCGACCGCCTCGAGCGCGGCGAGCGGCGCCGGGTAGTTTCCCTTCGTTTGCTTCAACACCTGCTTGCGCGCCGCGCGAAACACGAGGCGCCGCCCGAGCGGGTTGCCGTCGAGCAGCCACCCGGCGAAGCCGCCCGAACGCTTTCGCTTGGGGCGCCATCCGCCCGCCATGCGTTGCGCCGCGGCGAGCGTGATGTCCCGGAGAAGCGCGGGGTGGACGAGCTCATCGACGATCCCGAGCCGGAAGGCCTTCTGCGCCCGCTCCACCTTGCCGGCGAGGATGATGTCGAGCGCGGCGCGCGCGCCGATGAGCCGCGGCAGCCGCTGGCAGCCCCCGGCCGCCGGCAGGATGCCGAGCTGAACCTCGGGGAGCCCGAGCTGGGTCTTGGGGTGATCGGACGCGACGCGGTAGTGGCACGCCAGGGCGAACTCCAGCCCGCCGCCCAGGCAGGCCCCGTGGATCCCCACGGCGATCGGCTTGGGAAAGCGCGCCACGCGCTCCAGCAACTCCTGCCCGTCCGCGACGAGGCGTTCCGCTTCGGCGGCGCTCGAGAGCGCGACGAACTCTTCGATGTCGGCGCCCGCGATGAAATTGTCCGGCTTGCCCGAGAGAAAGGCCACGGCCCGCACCGCGCCCTCGCGCTCGAGCGATTCGAACGTGGCGAGGAAGTCGGCCTTCGCCGCGCGCGAGATCTTGTTGACCGCTTCACCCTTCATGTCGAGCGTGACGACCGCAATACCGTCGGCCAATTCCCAGCTGAGCGCGGATCCGGCCATCAGCGCCGCTCCAGGACCATGGCGAAGCCCATACCGCCCTGCGCGCAGATCGACAGCAGCCCGAATTGCACGTCGCGGCGTGCCATCTCGTTGGCGAGGGTAGTGACGATGCGGCCCCCGGTCGCGCCGAACGGGTGACCGATCGCGATGGACCCGCCCATCACGTTGATGATCTCCCGGTCGATCTCCCAGCCCTTGGCGGCCCAGCCCTGGATGTTGGAGAGGACCTGCGCCGCGAACGCCTCGTGCACCTCGACCAGTCCGAGGTCCCGCCACTCGATGCCGGCGCGCTCGAGCGCCTTGGGAACGGCAAAGATCGGGGCCTGGAGCAGCTGCCAGCCGGGGTCGACGGCCGCGACCGCATACGACCGGATGTACGCGAGCGGCGAATAGCCGAGCGCGCGCGTCGCAGCGTCGCTCATGAGCAGCACTGCCGAGGCGCCGTCCGTAAGGGGCGAGGAGTTCGCGGCCGTGACGCTCCCGTAGCGACGGTCGAACACCGGTTTGAGCTTCGACATCTGTTCCAGCGAGGTGTCGCGTCGAATCCCGTTGTCCTGGGTGACGATGGGTTCCGGGAGCCGGGCCGGGAGCCACGGCACGATCTCGGCCGTGAGGCGACCGTCCTCGGTGCCCTGGGCGGCACGCTGGTGGCTGCGCAGCGCCCATTGGTCCTGTGCGGCGCGGGTGATGTGGTTCTCCTTCGCCATCTTTTCGGCCGACTGCCCCATCGTCTCTCCGGTCGACGGCTCGGCGATCGCCGGCGAGACGGGCACCAGGTCGCGAGGGCGGAGGCGACTGAAGGCGCGCAACCGACCGCCGAGCGACCGCGCCTTGCTCGCCTCCACGAGCACGTCGGCGAACCGGCGCGACGCGAGGATCGGAATGTCGGAGAGCGATTCCACCCCCCCCGCGATCACCACGTTCGCGTTGCCGAGCGCGATCTGGTCGTGGGCGTTGGATACCGCCTGGCCGGCGGAGGCGCAGGCGCGATTCAGGGAGTAGGCGGGGATCTCTTTCGGGAACTGCGGGAGCAGGCTCACTTCGCGGCCGACGTTGGGGACCAACGCGGACGGGACGACCTGCCCAAAGACCACCTCGTCCACGTCTGCTCCGTCCAGATTGGTGCGCTCCAGCAGCTCGCGGGCCACGTAGCGGGCGAGGTCGACGGCGCGCGCGTCCTTCAGCGTCGTTCCCGACTTGCAGAACGGCGTGCGACACCCCGCGACGACGGCGACCCGCCGTCCGTTTCTTTCAGCCATTACATTCTCCTCGCAGAATTCACACGCTGAAGCACCATCCGGGCTCCAGCACGGACGAAACCTACCACGGGCCACGCGGGGCGGCCAAGACACGTCGTGACGACGGAAACGGAGTTCTCGCACCACAGCCGGGCCGCGGCGCTTCAGGCGATGGTCGCGGAGCCGGTCGACCTTCTGGTGATCGGCGGCGGGATCACGGGCGCCGGCATCGCCCGCGACGCGGCGCTGCGCGGCATCCGTACGGCGCTGGTGGACAAGGGCGACTTCGGCGGCGGGACCTCATCGCACTCCTCGCGCCTGATCCATGGCGGGCTGCGCTACCTCGAGCAGCGGGCGTTCCGCCTCGTGTTCGAAGCCAGCCGGGAGCGGCGCGTGCTGCTCACGATCGCGCCGCACCTCGTCCGGCCGCTGGCGTTCCTCTTCCCGGCGTATCGGGGCGCGCGGGTCTCCGCCTGGCGGCTCCGGGCGGGCCTGTGGCTATACGATCTACTCGCCGCCTTCCGCAACGTGCGGACGCACCGCTGGCTGGGACGCAAGGCCGTGCTGCGCCTCGAGGCGGGGTTGCGCGAGCGCGACCTGCAGGGCGCCGGGCTCTACTACGACGCGCAGGCGGACGACGCGCGCCTTGTCATCGCGACCATGCGGAGCGCCGCGCAGGCGCGAGCGCTGGTCGCCAACTACGCCGAGGCGTCGAGTCTGTTGAAGCCCGATGGCCGGGTGCGCGGAGCGACCGTGCGGGACGCACTGACCGGCGCGACCTCTACGGTGCGCGCCCTGGTCGTGGTGAACGCGACGGGCCCGTGGCTCGACCGCGTGCGACGCCTCGATGATCCCCAGGCCGAGCCGCTGCTGCGGCTAACCAAGGGCACGCATGTGGTCGTGCCGCGGCAGCGCATCGGCAACGCCCACGCCGTGACGCTCACCTCGCCGATCGACGGCCGCGTGATGTTCATCCTGCCCTGGGGAGAGCAGTGCTACATCGGCACGACCGACACCGACGAGGACGTATCCCCCGACGACGTGCGGGCGACGGCGGCGGATGTGACTTACCTCCTGCGCTCGGCGAACGCATGCTTCCCCCAGGCCCGCCTGGCGCCGACGGACGTGGTCGCCACTTGGACGGGACTGCGTCCACTGCTCGCCCCCTCCCGGGATCTGTCGGCATCGGCCGTTTCGCGCGAGCACCGCGTCGTGGAAAGCCCGACCGGCCTGATCTCGATCGCCGGGGGCAAGCTCACGACCTACCGCGTCATGGGGCGGGACGTCGCCGCGCGCGTGGCCGCCCGGCTGCACGCCCTGGACGGCCGGCCCCGGGCGAGCGATCCGCCGACGGATCGGCTCCCGCTCCCGGGCGGCGAGGCGGCGGACCTGGACGTCCTGGTCGAGGCCGCGAAGGCGCGCGGGGCGCTCGAGTCCGGGGCGCGTCACCTCGTGCGCAGCTATGGCAGCGAGTCGGCCGCCGTGTTGAACCTCGTGGACCGCGACCGCGGCCTGGGCCGGCCGATCGTCGCCGGACGCCCGGAGATCTGGGCGGAAGTCGTGCACGCGGTCGAGCGCGAGATGGCGATGCGGCTGGTGGACGTGCTCGTCCGGCGGCTGCATCTGTTCTACGAGGCGGGCGGCTATGCCACCGGCGTCGCCCCTGCGGTCGCCGCGAGAATGGCCGAGCTGCTCGGCTGGGACGCAGGGCGTGTCGCGCAGGAGCTGGCGGAGTACCGCGCGGCCGCGGATCAGGCGCGCGGCTTCCTCAGCGAGATGACACCACCCCACCAGGAGTCGGGGTGATGCTTGCCAACTTCCGGGAGCGCCGGTACTATCCCCCCCGCAACACAAGGGTTTCGGGCATCGCGTGCTGCCTCGCTGTTCCACAATCGTGCGGATCGTCCTGCTCGGCCTCCCGTTTTTCGGAGGCTGCACGCGTCAGCGTGCTGCCGCTCCGGACCGAAGCCCAAGCGCCGCACTCGCCCTGTCCGGTCCCGCCGACTCGCTGATGCCGAGCGGCCCGCTCGGGGCCGCGATCCAACGCGGACGCGCCCTGCTCGTCGCCACACGCGAGAGCCTCCCGGGCCACGTCGGCAACGGGTTACGGTGCACGAGCTGCCACCTGGACGCGGGCCGCCGCCAGGCATTCGGCTCGTGGGTGGGCGTGTACGCGCGCTACCCCCAGTACCGCCCCCGCAGTGCAACCGTCGAGACGATCGAATACCGGATCAATGACTGCTTCCGGCGCAGCATGAACGGGACGCCCCTCGCCGCGGACGGCGCGGAGATGCGGGACATCGTGGCGTACCTCTGGTTCCTGTCGCGCGACCTGCCGATCGCGCCGCCGCCCGCGGGCAATCGGCTGCAGCAGTGGGCCGCACTCACGGCCGACACGGCGGCGGGCGCCGCGGTCTACGCCACCGCGTGCGGGAAGTGTCACGGCCTCGATGGGCAGGGGACGGCCGTCGCGCCGCCCCTGTGGGGCCCCAAGTCGTACAACGTCGGGGCGGGGATGACGCGCGTCCGCACGGCGGCGGCGTTCATCCGCGAGAACATGCCGTTCGACCAGCCGGGCACGCTCACCGACCAGCAGGCGTTCGATGTCGCCGCGCACGTGAGCGCGCGCCCGCGGCCCGACTTCCCCGACAAGATCCACGACTGGCCGAACGGCGACGCACCACCCGATGTCGCCTATCCCACGCTCGCCGCTCAACGGAAGTCTGCCGCCGCACCGGCGCGGGCGCACGCACCCTAGTGTTCAACGCTCCCATTTGATAGGAGGTCGCATGTTCGATGTCGGCCACTTCACCACACACCGCCGCGGCTTTCTGGGCCGCATCGCCGCCAGCGCCGCTGCCTTCGGCCTGGGGGGGCTGGTCGCCCCGTTCACGGCCACCGCAGAGCCCACGGCGACCGCCGGCAAAGCGTCGGCGAATCCCGAATTCGAGGCGTGGCTCAACAAGATCACGGGCAGGCACAAGATGGTGTACGACATACCGGAACCGAACGGCGGGTTTGGCTTCGCCTGGGCGCGCGTCTTCCTCAATACGACGAACGAGACATACGGCACTACTGACGCCGACAACACGGTCGCCATCGTGCTGCGTCACAACGGCATCCCGTTTGCCATGAAGAGCGAGATGTGGGCGAAGTACAAGTTCGGCGACTTCTACAAGATCAACGACGGCGCCACCAACTCGCCGGCCGTGCGCAATCCCTTCACTCAAGCGAAAGCCGGCGATCTCCCCATCCCCGGCATGGGCGTGGACGAACTGCTCGCGAAGGGCGTGCTGGTAGGTGTCTGCAACATCGCGCTGACGATCTACAGCGGCATGTTCGCGAAGAAGATGGCGATGCAGGCGGAGGCGATCAAGAAGGAGTGGGTCGCAAACCTGCTGCCCGGCGTGCTCGTGGTGCCGTCCGGCGTGATCGCGGTGAACCGCACGCAGGAGAAGGGCTGCGCCTACTGCTTCGCAGGGTGAATAACCACGGGCGTCCGGGGGTGAGGACCTGCACCCCTGGACGCCCGGCCCACCCGCCTCAGATCCCCTTCTTCACCCGTACCCGCGGACGCACGTGCACCCGGACGTTGCGATCCTCGTCGTCGATCTGATTCAGTGCCCAGCGGGCGGCATCCTGCACGTCCGCAGACTCGTCGTGGAGGGCCGCTTTGAGGGGCTCGACCGCGCGCGCACTCTCGATTTGCCCCAGTGCCCATGCCGCAGCGACGCGCACATCCGGCTCGTGGTCTTTGAGCGCGCCGACCAGGGGGTCGACGGCGTCCGCCTCCTCGATTTGACCCAACGCCCAGGCCGCCAGCTCACGGATTTGGGGTTCGGGATCCTTGAGGGCTGCAGCCAGCGCGTCGACCGCGCCACCGTCCTCGATCTGACCGAGCGCCCAGATGGCGGCGCGCCGCACGTCAGGCGACTCATCGTGTGCCAGGGCGCCGAGGCCGTGCACGGCGCGCGGGCTCTCGATCTGTCCCAGCGCGTGCGTCGCGGCGAGCCGGACCTGGGCGTCATGGTCGCGCAGCAACGGCAGCAGCAGATCGACCGCGTCCCGATCCTCGATCTGTCCCAGCGCCCAGACGGCCGCGCGGCGCACGTCGGGCGACGGGTCCTTGAGCGCGTCGCCGAGCACGGGCACGGCGCGCGGGCTCTCGATCTGGCCCAGCGCCCAGGCCGCCATGGTCCGCACCTGCGGCGAGCGGTCGTGCAGCGCTTGGCCGAGCGCCGCGATGGCTTGCGTGCTTTCGATCTCGCCCAGGGCCCATGCCGCGGTCTGCCGCACCGGCGCGGCCTCGTCGCCCAGGGCTGTCGTCAACGCCCCGACCGAGCTCGAATCCTCGAGCTCCCCGACACCGCGTGCCGCCATCGCCCGTACGCCCGCGTCCAGATCCCGCAGCGCGTCCTGCAGCGGGCGCACCGCGCGACGGTCATCGAGCTTCCCGAGGCCGAGCGCGCCCGTCTCTCGCAGGCCCGGATTCGGGTCGCGCAGCAGCGCCAGGAACGCATCGTAGCTCTCAGGCGAGCGCGCCCGGCCGAGCACGCGCGCCGCGATGTTCCGCACGCAGCGGTTGTCGTGCCGTAGGACGGCCCGGAAGGCGCCCAGCCCCACCGCCTCGCCGTACCAGTGCGCGCCGCGATGGACGGGCACGCGGACGTGGGGCGCGCGGCCGCTCCGGTGCATCGCCATCGGCATCGGCATCGGTGTGGGCATGGGCATCGGCATGGGGCTGGGCAGGAGCCTCGGCTCCCAAGAGAAGCCCCAGGCGTTGCTGATCGCCTGTCCCGCGAGCTCGCACACGGTGGAGTCGGATGTCTCGAGGAGGGCCAGGACGCGCGCCACGTGGCTCGAGTCTCTCGGCGCCTCGGACGGTTGCTGCGCGGCGAGCCCTGTCGCCGTGATTAGAAGGACGGCCGGCCAGCGGGGCATAAAGACCTCAGAAAAGGTGTCAGAGACTGGGATGTGTGAAGGGGCCGGAAGGTTGCAGCGCGCCTCAGCGCCAGCCGCGGAGGCTCCTGATGAAATCGTGCAGCACCAGAAACTTCTCGAACACCGGCACGCCCTTGCGCTTGCGCCCGAACTCCGCGAACAGCTCGCGCAGCCGCCCGCGCCGCGCCACGTAAAACCGGAACGTCTCGGCGAAATCCTCCTGGGGGTGCGTCGCGGCGTAGGCGGTGACGTAGTCCGGCAGGGTCGTCGTCACGCCGCGGCGCTCGAAATCCACCCATTTCGAATCCGCCACGCGGTACACCTTGCGCACTTCCCCGAAGGCGCGGCGGAACCGCCCCGTGCGGGTAAACGACCAGTTGTGATAGAGAAACGAGTGGCCGAGCTCGTGCAGGATCAGCCCGGTGAGCATGTTCCAGGAGATCTCGTCGCGCCGCCGCTTGCCGGTCACATAGCGCCGCTCGATCTCAATGACTTTGGGCGTCCGGTGCGTCACGCCCGATACGCCGGGGCGCAACAGCACGCGATAGTTCCAGTCCTTGACCCGGCCCACTACGAGCAGCTGGCGCACGCGGCGCAACGCCTGGCGGATCAGATCACGTCCGGTCGCGTCTTCCCCGCACCAGGGACAAACGTCCATCCAGTCGTTCACACCCTTGCTGCAGTGCGGGCAGACGTTCTGAAATTCCCAGTAGTGCCATTTCTGGGGACGGCCGCACCACGGGCAGAAGCGCATCGGATACATCACGCCCCCGCCGCAGCCCCAGCGGCACCGTCGATGGTAACTGAACCCCTTGGGTGCCTTGAGCGGCTCCGGGCTCGAGTCCGGGTCGGTGATGTCGCGCCCGCACCAGGGGCAGAACGAGAAGCTGTCCGACACCACCCAGCCGCAGTAGTAGCACTCGGCTCCCGTCTGCTTCGTCGTGTCCCGCCACTCGAGCCGCCGCCCGCAGTTGGAGCAATGCGCCCAGAAGCGTTCGAGCTCGGCGGCGCACGTCGGGCAGCGCAGCTCCGGCGTGGGCACCTCCCGGCGCCGGCCCCCGACCTTAGCCATGGTCGCGCTCCAGCGCCTCATCGACGATCCGCTGGATGAACGCCTCGTAGTCCATGCCGGTCTTCTCCGCTGCGTTGGCCATCTCGTGCTCGAACGCGACGAAGGGATTGGGGTTGACCTCGAGCACGTAGACTTCGTCGTCGTGCGTCAGCCGCAGATCGACCCGCCCGTAGTCCTGGAGCCAGAGCGCGTGGAACGCGGTCGTGCAGATGTCTCCGATCTTCGCCGTCAGCTCGTCGGACAGGCCCTTGGCGAACACGTTCTTGATCTTCTTCCGCTTGCGGTACTCCTCGTCCCATTTCGCCTTGTACGTCGCGATGCGATGCTCCCCGTTGTCCGCTTCGCCGAACGTCATCTCGATGATCGGCAACAGCTGGACCGTCGCGTTCCCGACCATCCCGACGTACAGCTCCCGGCCCTCGATCAGCTCCTCGACGATCGCCGCCTGCCGAAATTTCTCGTGGATGAATTTCACCCGCTCGCTCAAATCCTCGTCGTTCTCCACGACCGATGCCTGGGCGATCCCCACCGACGCGTCTTCGAGCAGCGGCTTCACGATGAGGGGGAAGCGCAGCTCGGACGGACGCATCGGCTTTTCGCCGAGCGGACACTCCGCGAACGCCGGGACGCGGATCCCGTGGTAGGCGAGGATTTTCTTCGTGAATGACTTGTTGCGGGCGACCAGCAGCGCCGTGGGCGAGGAGCCGGTGTAACGGTAGCCGTGCATCTCGAGCACGCCGGCCAGCGCATACTCGTGGCGCGCATGACCCCGGAACGACTCGCAGCCGTTGAAGACGAGCTTCGGCTGAAACTTGCCGAGGCGCTCGAGCGGCGGTCCGAGCTCCTCTGCCACACCGACCATGAGGACGTCGTGCCCCTTCGCCAGCAGCGCGCGGGCCACGTCGTATTCCGCCTCCTCGACCTTCGCCTCCAGCTCCTTCTTGTAGTCGGCGTCCTCCCAGTCCGGGTGGAGGGTGTCGAACAAGACCGCGATTTTCACCGCGCCACCCCCCGCCTCATGTCCGCACCCGCTGCATGTCCTTGCCCACCGTCGTGAGGGCGATGAGAATCACCAGCCCCCCCACCGCCCCCACGGATGGGAGTAGCAGCATCGCCGGGCGCAGGCCGAACCGGTCGGAGAGATAGCCGACGAGCGGCGGGGCGATGGCGTCGCCCGCGAGGTGCGAGAACAGCAGGTACGCGCCGATGACGGACGCCCGTACGGCGGGCGGCACGACATCCAGGATCACGGCCGAGAGGGGGCCGTTGTACCAGGTATAGAGGAAGAACGTCGCGAACAGGAGCGGCACGAACAGCCGCAGCTCATCGACGAGCAGCAGGGCGGCGCACACCGGCCCGCCGAGCACAAAGCCGGCCCCGGACACCACCACGCGGCCCCCGCTCCAGCGGGTGAGCAGCCAGTCGCCGACTCGGCCGCCGAACAACCCGCCGAGCGCACCGCCAGCGAGACCCCAGATGCCGAACTGTCGGCCCACGACGGCGACGGACAGGCCGTGCGCACGCTGCATGAAGCTGGGCGCCCACGCGATGAGGCCGTTCACCGCAAACGTCACGAGCGCGCCCCCCAGGAACATCCAGATCAGCGTCGGCGTGCGGAGCACGGTCGCGGCGGCGTGGAGGAATTCCCCGAAGGCGGTTGCGGCGACCTCCGACGCCTCGGTCGTGCGCCGCACGGCGGCGGGCACGAGTCGCACGACGGTCCAGATGATGCCGGTGCTCACGCAGGCCGCGAACACGGCGGCTTCGACTCCGGGCGGCACCACTTCGAACAGGCCCAGCAGCCCGCTCAGCGTGGCGCCCACGAGTAAGAGCCCGATCAGCGGCTTCGCGTACTGCATCGCCTGCCGCCGCCCGCGCTCGAACCATCCCCGGACGGTCGTCACCAGCGGCGCGGGCGCACGCCGGCGCGGCTCCCGCAGTCGGGAGGCGAGGATCGCGAGCAGAAAGCCCGGCACGCCCAGCACCACGAACGCCGCCCGCCACCCGTAGTGCTCGGCGAGCACACCGCCCAGCCAGATGCCCAGCACCCCGCCGAACGCCATCCCGACGGAATAGATGCCGATGGCGAATGCCCGCTGTCGCCCGCGGTAGAACTCCGCGATCAACGCCTGCGCCGCGGGCCCGTAGCCGGCTTCACCCACGCCGACCATGGCGCGGCATGCCAGGAGCTGCCAGAAGCGATGGACCGCGGCGCCGAGGGCGGTGCAGGCGCTCCACAATCCCACGCCGAACGCGATCACGGCGCGGCGCGAGCGCAGGTCACCGATGACGCCGAGCGGCAGCGCTGCCAACGACAGCACGACGACGTAGGCCGAGCCGAGCCATCCCAGCTGCTGATCGGACAGCGCGAGCTCGCGCTTGACGTGCTCGAACAGCGCGAAGATGACGTTGCGGTCGGTGTAGTTGAGCAGGTTGATGAGCGTGAGGAGGCCGAGGGCGTAGGCCGCGTAGGCCCCGGCGCCGCGTCGCCCGGTGTGCGCGTCCGGCTCGGCGCCCCTAGGGCCGGCGCTCGGCAGTGGCCGCCTCCGCGCGCGCGTCGCGGTCCGCCTTCGCCTCCTGGTACGCCTCGGTCAACTCCCGCATCATCTCCGCCCGCTGGTGATACAGGCGCTGCAAGCGCCGGGGCTTCCGCTTGGCGAGCGCGTAGGCGGCCAGCAGGGGGAAGCCGACCGTATTGTCGAGGTAGCAGACCACCGTGTCCGGCAGCTTGTCGGGGTCCACCTTGCCCCAGCTGACCGCTTCTGCAGGCGTGGCCCCGGAGAGGCCGCCGGTGTCCGGCCGGGCGTCCGTGATCTGGAGGTAGTAGTCGTGTCCCTTTTCGCTGATGCCGAGCACCTCCTGGATCTGCGGCTCGGTCTGCAGCACGAAGTTCTTGGGACTGCCGCCGCCGATGATCAGCACGCCGCTCTTGCCGCCGCGCGTCTTGGCGCGGAACACGATCGCCGAGGTCTCGTTGACGTCGGCGCTCACGTCCAGGCGGAGCTGCGAGCCCGTCAGCGCCTGCTCCGCCACATTCATGCCGATCGAGGAATCCCCCGGCGACGAGGTGTAGATCGGGACCCCGCACTCGTGCGCGACGCCCAACAGCGACTTGCGCGAGATGCCGAGCGCCTGCTCGCGCTGCAGAATGTAGCCACCCAACAGGTAGTGGTATTCGGCCGTGCTCATCGACCGCTGGAACTCGGGGCCCGCGGAGACCTCGCGGATATAGGCGTCGGTCGAGAGCAGCACTTCATAGTCGAAGAAGATGTCGTAGATGCGGACCACCCCCTCCTCGCGCAGCTCCACATCGTCGGCGAACGGCGTGCCCCGGTGCATCGAGAGTCCGAGACCGAAGTGCGCATCGTGATAGAGGTTCGCGCCGGTCGAGACGATCCAGTCGACGAACCCCGCCTCGACGAGCGGGATGAGCGTGGACATCCCGAGGCCCGCCGGCGTCATCGCACCGGTGAGGCTCATCCCCACCGTCACGTCGTCCTCGAGCATGTGCTCCGAGAACAGCCGGCACCCTTCGGCGAGCCGGCCAGCGTTGTACGCGAGGAAGGCGTTGTCCACGAGCTCCGGTACCGTCTCCCGGCCCGTGATGGGCCGCGGATCGATGCGCGGTCCGCGCAGGAACTCCTTGCGTGTGGTCATGGCGTCACGCGTCTCGGTCGATGGTCGGGAACTCCCGGGTGCGACGCTCGCGGGCCTGTCGGATGATGGTGACCGCTTCGCCCGCGGTGTCGGTCGTGTGAAACAGGTCCAGGTCCGTCGTCGCGATCTTGCCTTCCCCGGCGACCCGATCGCGCAGCCAGTCGGTCATCCCCTTCCAGTATGCCCGGCCGAACAGGATCACCGGAAAATGCCGCACCTTGCCCGTCTGGATCAGCGTCAGTGCTTCGAACAGCTCGTCCATCGTCCCAAAGCCGCCGGGGAAAACGACGAACGCCGTCGAGTACTTCACGAACATCGTCTTGCGCACGAAGAAATACCGGAAATTGATGGCCCGCTCCACGTAGGGGTTGAGCCCCTGCTCGAACGGCAGCTCGATGTTGCAGCCGATCGACAGACCGTTCCCTTCCTGGCAGCCGCGGTTCGCCGCCTCCATGATACCCGGGCCGCCCCCCGTGATGATCGGGAAGCCCTGCTCGGCGAGCATGCGCGCAGTCTCGACCGCCTTCTCGTAGAAGGGGTCTTCGGCGGGCGTGCGCGCCGAGCCGAAGATCGTCACCGCATTGTACACGTCCGAGAGCGTGTCGAACCCTTCGACGAACTCCCCCATGATACGCAGCACCCGCCACGAGTCGGTCTTCGTGAACGCACGGCGCTCACGGGAGGGGGAGGCGAGGAGTCGTTCATCCTCAGTGACCGCTTTGTGCTGCGAGCCGCTCGAGTGCTGCGACATAGTCGTCCTGCACGTTGTAGAAAAAGGGAGAGAGGCGGACGTGACCGGGTCGCGCATCGGCGATGATTCCCGCCGCCGCGAGATGGCGCACCCGATCGGCCGGATCGTCGGCGGGGAGCATCACGATCGCCGAGCGGTCTTCCGCCCGGGCGGCCACCTTGGGCCGGAAGCCGGCGGCGCAGGCGCGCGCGATCAGATCTTCGGTGAGCGCGGCGGTCGCGTCCCGAAGCGCGGGGACGCCGATCTCCTCGATGTAGTCGAGGCCGCCCAGCTGTGCGTAGATCGCGGCGAGCGACGGCGTGCCGAGCTCGAAGCGCCGGGCGTCGTCGTGCCGCTCGAGCGCTCCGGGCTCGAACGCGAACTGACGCTTGTGACCGAACCACCCGGCGATCCCAGGCTCCAGGCGACGGGCCAGCTCGGCCCGCGCGTACAGAAACACGATGCCGGGGCCGCCCAGCAGCCACTTGAGTCCGCCGGCGGTGAGGAAATCGACGTCCGCCGCCCGCACGTCGCACGGCACCTGCCCGACCGACTGATACGCGTCGATCAGGCACAGGGCGCCCCGTACATGCGCCGCGTGCGCCACGGCGCGGATGTCCTGGATCGCGCCGCTCGTGAAATAGACGTGCGACGTCGCCACCAGGGCGGTCCGCTCGTCCACCGCCCGGGCGATCGCCTCGACCGGCACCGACACGTGATCGGGACTCTCGACCACGACCAGCTCGACGCCGCGCGCCCGCTTCGCGAGCCACTGGTAGGCGACCGTGGGGAAGTCGAGCGACGTCACCACCACCTTGGGACGGCGCGTGTAGTCGAGCGCTTCGGCGACCGCCGAGAGCGCGACCGAGATGCTGGGCGCCAGCGCGATCTCCTCCGCCGTCGCCCCGATCACACCGGCATAGCGCGCCCGCAGCTCGGCCAGGGCCGCCCACCACACGTCGTACCACGCCGCCGCGCCGCGCGCGTCCCAGACGTCCAGGAACTCCGCGACCCTGCGGCGGGTGCGCTCGCCCAGCGCGCCGAGCGAGCAGGTATTGAGGTAGATGCGGTCCCGAAAGATCGGGAACTCGCTGCGGTAGCGCGCGAGCGGATGCGGCGCGGTCTGGCGGCCCGTGTTGCAGCCGCTGGCGAGCGTCATAGGCGGTCAATATACAGAAGGAAAAGCACGGTCGACACGTCCCGGAGTAGATTCAGTCGCATGGCGTCCTCCGGCCGCTGGTCCATCCTGCTCGCGCGGCTCGCGCTCCGCGCGACGGTCAACCCACGACTCGCCGTCGACCTGGTGCGCCTCACGTGGAGCTTTCGGGCGCGCGACTGGTTCCGGCGCCCGCCGTTCTTGCCGCTCCCACCGCGCGAGTACACGCGCTGGCGCATGCTCACCGCGTACGGCGACGAGCAGACGGTGCCGCCGGTCGAAGACGTGATAAACTTCGCCCGGTGGCGGCGGGAAACGATGCACGTATGAAAGACGAAGTCGTCAAGCAAGCGCGTCACGCGGAGGCGTCACGCAGAACCGTCGAGCTGAAGCGTCGAGCTCTCGAGATGGGCTTCGACGCAGTGGGGGTGGCGTCGCTCGAACCGAACGCGCACGCCGGCGAGCTCGACCACTGGCTGGCCGCGGGCTACGCGGGCACGATGACGTACCTGCACCGCCAGGCGGCGCAGCGCAAGGAGCCGGCTCGCATCATGCCGGGAGCCACGGCCGCGGTCGTGACGCTCACGAACTACCGCCATGACCCCGGGCCGCCGGCCCAGGGGCAGCCGCGCGTCGCCCAGTACGCCCAGTCGGCCGACTATCATCGCGTGCTCGGCCACCGGTTGGAGCGGCTCGCGAACACGATTCGCGAGCTCGTGCCAGGCTCGCACACCCGCGTCTACGTCGACGCCGGAGCCGTTCCAGAGCGCGAGCTCGCGCAGCGCGCGGGGCTGGGCTGGATCGCCAAGAACATGATGCTCATCCATCCCGCAATCGGCTCGTTCACGTTCATCGGCGTGGTCCTCACCGACGCCGCCCTCACCCCCGATCTGCCGTTCGAGGGGGATCGCTGCGGCAGCTGCCGCCGCTGCCTCGACGCCTGTCCCACGGACGCATTCGTCGCGCCACACGTGATGGACGCGCGCCGCTGCATCTCCTATCTCACGATCGAGCACCGCGCCGACTTCACGGCGGCCGAGCGGTCGCTCGTCGGTGATTGGCTGTTCGGCTGCGACGTGTGCCAGGATGTGTGCCCCTGGAACGTACGGTTCGCCCGGGCAACCACCGATCCGGCGCTCGCGCCTCGCGCGGACCTCGTGGCCCCGGACCCTCACGAATTCCTCGAGCTCGATGAGGAGGCGTTCGCCCGCCGGTACGGCGACACCCCGTTCGAGCGGCCGGGCCGCGGCGGGATGCGACGCAACGCCGCCGCGGCGCTCGCCCGGAAAGCGCCGTGAGCGAGCAGATCGGCGAGATCCAACGCCGCCTCACGAACGGGCTCGCCAAGATCGATCCCCACCACCGCCTCCTCGGCCGGCCGGTGCACTACCGCGTCATCGATGGGGCGACGCTGGAGATCACCTACCGGGACGTACCGGGGATCGCGGAGGCGGAAGTGCTCGGTGTCAAACGGCTGCTTTCCAACGACTGCTTCTGCAGCGTGTCGCCACAGACGGCGGAGTGCGTCACCGTCAGATTCGTAGTATCACTGAAATAGATTTCCAAGCCTCACTAACCGAATCACGGGCAACTCGGGGGGATTGCCCCACCTCATCGGAATCGCTGCCGTCCCCACTCCGGCCGACACGTAGAGCCACGTCTCCCCGACCCGCTTGAGGCCGTGCATGTACCGCCCCCCGAACTGCGACGGCACCAGGAGCGGCCCCAGCCACGGCAGGTGCATCTGACCGTTGTGGGTGTGCCCCGACAGCATCACGTCCACGCGCAGCCCGGCGGGGAGGTACTCGATGAGATCGGGATTATGAGAGAGCAGGATGCGGGGAACCTCAGGCGCGACACCGGCGAGTGCCTCATCGGGACGGGTCGCGCCGTGGGTAAAGTCGTCCACGCCGGCCGCGGCCAGGATGGCCGCCCCGCGCCGTACGAGGACGTGGCGGTTGGTGAGTAACGTCACGCCGGCGTGTTCGAGCACGGCGCTGACCGCGTCCGGCCCCACCCAGTGATCGTGATTGCCGAGCACGGCCACCACACCGTCGCGCGCCCGGAACCGAGTGAGCACCGACGCGAGCCCGTCGAGATCGCGCCTCACGTGGCTCACGAAATCCCCGCCCAGCGCTACGAGGTCGGGTGCGAGCTCGGCGACGCGGTCCGCCACCCGCGCGAGCCAGGAGGCCGGGACCACCGGACCGCGGTGGAGATCCGTGACGAGCGCGATGCGGTAGCCGTCGAGCTCCGGCCGAAGGCCGGCGATCGAGACGCCGACCTCGGGCGTCAGCAGCAGCCGCCCATTCCATTGAGCCAGGGGCGCGCACAGGTGCTCCGCCACCCAGCCGATCGGGACCTTCACGACGCGCTCGAAGGTGGGTGCGCGCCGGTGGCGGCTGGGCGGGTGACGCCGGGGATAGAACAGCGGTCCGATCACCTCGCGACCACCCGCGAGACCACATCGTAGATGAAATGGACGCCAAACGTCAGCGCGTCGAGGCTCACCCGCTCGTCGTTCCCGTGTACGCCGCGCGACTCGGCCTGGTTGAGCGGAAACGGCGAGACGCCGTAGCTCACGATCCCCAGACGGCGGAAATAGTGGCTGTCGGTGAATCCGGTGAGTGGCGGCGTCGTGACGAACGCGTCCGGATCGCGCGCGTGCGCCGCCGCCACGATCGCCCGGAACAGCTCGGTGTCGGTCGGGCTCTCCGTGGCGGGCCAGTTCGGCCCCTGGGGCGTGATCTTCACGGCGCTGTCGGCGACCACGCGGATCAACTCCGCCAGGAACGCCGCCGGATCCTGGCCCGGCAAGAGGCGCACGTCGAGCGCCGCCGACGCCACCGGCGGGATGACGTTGGTCTTGTCGCTCCCCTTCAGCCCCGTGATCGAGATCGTGTTCCGCAGGAGCGCGTTGTAGGTGAGGTCCGCCGTGAGCGCGCGGGCCGCGGCCGAATCCTTGAGCGCCGCCCGCACGTCCGCGAGCCAGGCCCGCCGCGCAACATCGGTCTCGATCGTCGCGAGGTCGTGGAGATAGCGTTCCACGGTCGGCGTCACCACCAGCGGTGTCTGCCAGGTAGCGATCCGATTCAGCGCGCGCACCAGCCGGTGCACCGGGTTGTCCGGCGTGGGACGCGATCCGTGCCCCGACGTGCCCTGCGCCGTGACGTCGAGCCAGAAGGGTGACTTCTCGGTCGTGCCGACGCCGTAGTACTCGATATGGCCGCTCGCGTCGGCGCGGATCGTGCCGCCTTCGTTGATCAGGAACTCGGCGTCCCGGATCAGATCGGGATGGTTTTCGACGAACCAACCGGCGCCCACGCCCGCGCCGATCTCCTCGTCCGACGTGGCGAGAAAAATGATGTCGCGCTTGAGCGGCGCGCCCGCGCGCTTGAGGATGATCAGCGTCATCAGCTGCGCGATCGCCTCACCCTTCATGTCGAGCGCGCCACGTCCCCACATGTACCCGTCCTTCACCACGCCGCCGAACGGGTCCACCTTCCAGTACTCCGGGCTGGCGAGCACGACGTCCATGTGATTGAGAAAGATCAGCGGGCGCCGGGTCCCGTCTCCCTGCACCCGCGCGAACAGGTTCGCCTTGCCGGGCGCGGGTTCGAATACTTGCGCTTCGATCCCCTCCCGCCCCAGCACGGACCGCAGCCAGTGCGCCGCCTTCAGCTCGTTCCCAGGCGGGTTCGTCGTGTTGATGGCGATGTATTGCGACAACAGCGTCGCCGCTTCCTGTCCGGCGGCCCGCCACTCGGCGTCGTTCTTGGGTACGCCTTCCCGGAACAGCTGGGGCGGGAGCAGCACGGGCTGCGCCGACGGGCCCACGAGCGACGGGCGGAGCGGTCGGACGCAGCCCACGAAACAGAGTGAGCACAGCCCCACGAGGACGCGACGACGCACGTTGCCTCCGGACGGGATAGGTCTGGAACCGCGGAAGCTAGACGCCGGCAGCCCGCGCGGGGAGTCCCCGGACCGCACTACAGCGCCCGGGTCTCCCCGTGCGCCAGCATCCAGAACTGCTCCGGCGCGAGCCCCGCCTCCCGCCACGCGACCCGGGCTCGGATGGGAGGCTCGTCCATGGCCTCGTCGGTGAGCTTGAAGGTGCCCCAATGCATCGGAATCATGACGGTTCCGTGAGCCCCGCCGCCCAGATCGCGGAACGCCCGCACCGCCTCCTCGGGATTCATGTGCACCGGCCGCATGAACCACCTGGGCTCGTATCCGCCGATCGGCAACAGCGCGACGTCGAACGGCCCGTAGCGCTCGGCGATGCGTCCGAACTCGGGGTGATAGCCCGTGTCGCCGGTGAAGAACACCCGGTGGGCGTTGGTTCGCACTGCCCAACCGCACCACAGCGTGGCCCCGCGATCGCGCAGCCCGCGCGAGCTGAAGTGCTGAGCCGGCGTGCAAGCGACGAGCGCCGGACCGATGGGCGTCTCCTGCCACCAGTCGTGCTCCCACACGTCTCGCGCGCCGCGCGCCCGAACGAACCGCCCGAGCCCGAGGGGCACGAGCCACGTGGCGCGGGGCTCGCGCGCGGCGAGGCGACGCACCGTCCGGTCGTCCAAATGGTCGTAGTGGTTGTGAGACAGCAGCACCAGGTCGATCGGGGGCAGGGTCGCGAAGTCGATCCCGGGCGCCACCCAGCGGCGCGGGCCCGCGAACCGAACCGGCGACGCGCGGTTGCTCCACATCGGATCGGTGAGCACGTTGAGCCCGCCTACCTGGAGCAGAAAGCTCGAGTGCCCGACCCACGTCACGAGCAGCCGATCGGACGCCGCGCGCGGGACCGCAAACTTTGGCTCGAGCCGGTGAAACGCGGAATGCGGGGGATCGGCCGGGCGCGGCCGGATGATGCGCTGCACCAGGACCCACTTGAGAAAGCCGCCGAACGCGGGCGCCGCCGCGTTTGCCCAAGGATTGCGGAAGCCGCCGCCGGGGCGGTGATGCGGAGCGGTCACGGGCGGCGAAACCTAAGAGCGGGAGCGCCCTCCCGCTACCGCGCTCCCGCCCGCTGACGACCTTAGTGCACCGTGATCGTGGCCTGCCCGGTCTTCCCCTCGCTCGTGGCACGCAGGAACGCGCTACCGGAGGCCCGCGGCCGGACGAGGGCCTGCGAGCCGTAGGGATAGACGACCATCACGCTGCTATCCGTGGCGAACCACGACACAGCCCGATCGGTGAGCAGGGTCCCCGTCGAATCGCGCAGCTCGGCACGGAAGCCGACGCTGTCCCCGACGGCGAGGTTGGCGCTGCCAGGTACGACCGTGACGGAGGCTACCGGCGCGGACGAGCCCACGACTTGAACGCCGAGTGTATCGAACAGTTGACCGCTCGCCGCGGTGATCGTGACATAACCGGCTTGGCGACCCATCACCGACGCCGTGTCCCCCCCACCACTCACCTGCGCGATCGCTGTGTTGCTGCTCGTCCACGACACCGCGGGATTCGAAACCGCGTTGCCGCTCGCGTCGCCCACGGCGGCGCGGAGGCTGATCGTGCCGCCGACGCCGACCGATGTCGGCCCGGAGATGCGGATGTAGGCCCCCCCAGAGCCCGCTCTCGGGAGCGACACCGGCAGCTGCGTGGCGTCGCCCGCGGCGATGTGCACGTTGGGGATGATCGCGGGAGCAAGGGAGGGATAGTCGGGCTGCTCGACCCGCACGGTGTACGTGCCGGCGCGCAAGAACCCCACCGTGTAGCGCCCCGCGGCGTCACTGCGGCCGGTGGCGACCACGTACGCGTTAGGCGGGTCGCACGCCTGGCTGCCGCACACCGTGATGTTGGCGTTCTCAACCGGCCGAGTTTGGCCACCCGAGTCGGTCGTCACCGTGCCTTCGAGCGTCCCGGTCGCCGCCGAGTTGACCGCACGCAACCAGGGGAGCACGGTGAACTCTCGGGTTCCGAAATAGTCGTACAGGAAGCTCCTCCCGACGTCGAAGTCGATCACGATCGCGGCTCCCCCGGGCGCCGCGGCTGCCGCGGTCGAGAAGTCGAGCGGCTCCTCGATCAGGGCATACATGGTCACCGCGCCGCTCCCCGGCCACGGCCAGTGCACTGGCGGCGCGGCGCCGTTGTTGTAGACGATCGAGGACTTGTCGGCGTCGATGACCATGCGGATCGCCCGGTATTGCCGCGCGTCGAGCTCGGCCTCGCCGAGGAACGCCGTGGCGCCGCGCTGCAAGGTGAGCAGGTCGAACGCCCTGGCGGGTGTCGCCGCTCGCACCCATTGCCCCCCGCCGGTCGTGTCCAGGTCGCTGCTGGCATCGATGCTGGCCACATACACGTTAACGCGCGCCACCGAGTCATAGGGGAACGGCGCATCGGTGAGCAGCACGCGGGCGAGCGACTTCCCGTTGCGGGGGGATGTGGTATCGTCCTTGTAGCAGCTGGCTGCGAAGAGGAGGGCCGCGGCCAGCAGGCGCAACACGCAACGAGTCATCAGCGCTCCTTTGTGTGACAGGCACCGTGACGGCTCTGTCTGGAGATACCCGGCCCCCGGTCGAACGCGTCACACGTCCGCCCGACGCGGGAAAAAGTGACGGCACGGCTCCCTCGGTGGGTATACCCAAGGTGGGGACGAGCGACGGAGAGCTGGTGCGCCGCGTCTTGGCCGGCGACACCGGCGCGTACGCCGCGCTTGTCGCACGGTACCGTGATCGCCTCGGCCGCTACGCCGTACACATGCTCGGAGACCGGCAGGACGCGGAGGAAGCGCTGCAGGACGCCTTCGTCCGGGCGCATCGCTCGCTGGCGCGCTGCGACGATCCGGAGCGATTCGGCGCCTGGCTGTACGGCATCCTCGTGAACCGGTGCCGCACGACGGGCGGGCGCGCCGCGCGACGCGCGCGGCTGTTCGTGCGCGACGACGCGGCGCTCAGCGGTGTGCCGCTGCCCAGTCCGGCCGAGCGCGCCGAGTGGGACGACACCGTCCGCTGGGCGCTCGGCCGGCTCACCCCGGAATACCGGGAAGCGTTCCTCCTCAAGCACGTCGAGGACCTGGAGTACGAGGAGATGGCGCAACTGACGGGCGCGGGGATTTCGGCGTTGAAGATGCGGGTGAAACGCGCCCGCGAGCAGCTGCAGATCATTTTCCGTGAGGCGGAACGTGTTTGAAGATCGACAGGACCCGGTCGACCGGATCGTGAGCCACCTGCGCCGCCCCGTGCAGATCGATCCGGCGCTCGACGGACGCGTGATGCAGGAGATCGCGGACGGCGAGACCGGCCGGAGGCCGGGCGCCGCGGTAGTCGCGTGGCGCTGGCTCATCCGGCCGCGGCAGCTCGCCGTCTCTCCCCTCGGCGCTCTGGCGACGGCAGCGGGGCTCGCGGCCCTCGTTTGGGCACTGCCCGGCCGGGGAGCACGCCCAGCGCCAGCGGAAGCCACGTCCCGGCAGTTTCAGTTCGTCGTGGTCGCGCCGCGCGCGACCCGCGTGGCGCTCGTCGGCGATTTCAACGATTGGGACGCCACGCGCACCCCGATGCGACCGTCCCCGCGCGGCGGTTCCGTCTGGACCGCGGTGTTGCCGCTGTCGCCCGGGCGCTATCGCTACGCCTTCCTCGTCGACGGCTCCCGCTGGCTCGCCGATCCCGCGGCGCCGCACGCGCGCGACGACGAGTTCGGCGCGCCGAGCTCGGTCGTCACCGTGGGTGGCTCGTGATGCCGCGATCCCTTGCGGCCGCGGGCGCGCTGGCCGCGCTGCTCGCCGCGACCGCGGTGGCGCAGGATCCGCGGCTCGGTCGCCTCGACGCCACTGCCCGCCCCCTCGTGGCGGGTGTGATCGATTCGGCGCGGGCCGCGGGCCTTCCCACCGAGCCGCTGGTCCAGCGCGCGCTCGAGGGCGCCACCAAGGGCGCGCCCGGCACGCTCATCGCCAGCGCGGTCCAGCGCCTCGCCGCGGATCTCGGCCGCGCTCGCGCGGTGCTGGGGGCGGGCGCCACGCCCCCCGAGCTCGAGGCGGGGGCCGCGGCGCTGCGGGCGGGTGCCGGTCCCGCCGTGCTGGCCCAGCTGCGCCGGTCGCGTCGCCAAACCATCACCGTCCCGCTCGCCGTCCTCGCGGACCTCGTGGCGAGCGGCGTGCCGGTCGACAGCGCCGCGGCCGCGGTGCTCGCGCTCGCCGCCAGTGCGCGCGACGCAGACCTGATCGACCTCCGCCGCGCCGTCGAGCGCGATATCGCACTCGGCGCGGCACCGACCGCGGCCACCGCGGCGGCGATGGCCGGCGTCTTCGGCGCCGACGCCCTGCACGTGAACGCGGGCGCTCGCGACGCCCGCCCGGGCCGACCGTAGCACCGCGCGGTCGTGACGGCGGGGAGACGGGCCTGGGCCGCCTCGGCGGCGGCAGGATGGTCCCTCCTCACGGTGCGCGCGCCGGCCGCCCAGACGACCGGCACCTTCGACATTGGCATGTCCACCGTGCGCTACGACGGGTTCCTCGCGTCCGGTGCCGCGTCGGTGACGCCGGGAGTGCGCTGGGAACGACCCAACGGTACGCTCACTGCACGCGGCACGTACTTGCGGTTCGAGAGCGGCCACCGGAGCCTGCAAGGCTCGGTGGCCGGCTCGTTCTTCATGCCCGCGGCCCATCGCTGGCGCGGCGAGTTCTCCGCCGGCGCAGGCGCCAGCCGCTACGTGGACTTCGCCAGCTTCTGGCACGCCGTCGGAGAAGCCCGACTGCACTTCATGGAGTCCGAGCGGGGCGCCTGGGTCAGCGGTACCGCGGGACGAGCGTCGTACGGCTCCGCACCGCGCACCGTCTTGGCGGCCGGCGCGGGTGCGTGGCTGCGCCTGCCGGAGCTCACGCTCAGGGTGTCGGCCAATCTCTCCCACGTCGGCGACACCTCCTATACCGACGTCGAATCCTCAGCCCGCACGGCCTGGGGCCAGGTCACGCTGGACGCGACGCTCGGCGCGCGGGTTTGGAGTCGCGGCGGGGGCCGGGGCATGTACGGCGAGACCAGCGCCGCTCTCTCGCTCGGCGAGCGCATAGCAATCGTGCTCTCGGGCGGCCGCTATCCAACCGACCCGATCAGCGGCAGCATCGCCGCGCGCTACCTGACCGTCGCGATCCGTATTCAGACGGTGTCTCCCCGCCACACGATGTCGCGCGGAAGCATGGCGCCGCGTGGTAGCGGGGCCGACGGCACCGACGCTCCGACGGCCGCGCGGCTCGAAGTACAGGTGGATCGCAGCAGGCCCGTGCGGCTGGTGGTGCACGTCGCCGACGCCTCACGGGTCGAAGTCGCGGGGGATTTCACCGACTGGCAACCGCTGGCGCTCAACCGCACCGGGGGCGACCTCTGGGAGGTGGTGTTGCCCATCACCAGCGGCGTGCACCGGATCGACATCCGCATCGACGGCGCGGCGTGGATGGTGCCCGCCGGCACGACTCGCGCGCCGGACGACTACGGCGGCGACGTCGGGATCTTCGTGGTCCCTTAGGGAAGCTTCGGTATCGCCTATGCTTCGGCGCAGATGTGCCGCCCCGAGCGCCCTCGCGTGTGACGGTGCGACGCCCCCACTCCCGACTTCGCGACACCTATGCGGAGCTTCCCTAGCGCCGTCCACCCGCTAGTGCTGATGCCTCCGGGCGCTGCCGCAACATCAGCATCGCCCATATGCCCACCGCCGGCCCCAGGGCGAGCACACTCATGCTCCAGCGCCAGCCGATTCGCTCCGCGACCCACGGCAAGAGATAGATCGTGAGACAGGTGAGCAGGAACCCCAGGCTGGTCTGAAGCGTCAGCGCCGTCCCCACCAGGTCCCGTGGGGCGAGCTCACTCACGGACGCCGAGAACTGCGCCGAGTCGGCGACTACCGTCACGCCCCAGACCAGCAGCACGGGCAGCAGCATCGCCAGCGTATGCCCGAACAGCGTCCCGACGGTGAGGGAGCAGGCGCCCGAAAGCGCCATCGCGACGCTCGTGACGAGCGTCCGGCCCCACCGGTCCGCGTACTTCCCGCCGAGCCAGCAGCCGGCGGCGCCGCTCCCCACCACGGCGAACGTGACGAGCGCGATCGGCCCGACAGGCGGCGCCGCGCCCGTGCGGGCGTGCTCGCTGGCCGCGACGAACGCCGCGATCCAGGTCCACATCGCGTATAGCTCCCACATATGACCGAGATAACCGAGGTTCGCGAGCGTGACGGCGCGCTGGCGTAAGATCCGGGGCACGGCGCTCCAGCTGAACTGGAGAGCCGGCGTCGCGAACGGGCCGTCGTGCGGCACGAGCGCCATCAGTCCCGCGCCGAGCATTGCGAGCGCCCCTGCGGATGCGAGCACGGGGCGCCACACGGTCACAGGGACGAGCCAGCGCAGCAGATGGGGCAGCGCCGAGCCGAGCGTGAGCGCGCCGACCATGATACCGATCGCCCAGCCCCGGCCGTCGCGGAACCAGCCGGCCACGATCTTCATCCCCGGCGGGTACACCCCGGCGAGCGCGGCGCCCGTCGCCATGCGCAGAGCGATGCCGACCGTGGGATTCGAGGCGCTCGCGACGCCGAACGTCGCGACCCCCGCCGCGACCGCCGACACTTGGACGAGTCGCCGCGCAGACCACAGGTCGCTCAACGTGAAGACGGCCGAGAGGAGCGCCCCGATGACGAAGCCCAGCTGCACGGAAATCGTGAGCCAGGCCGTGTCGGCGGGAGTGAGCTGCCACGCGCGTGAGAGAGTCGGTGCGACGGCCGACGCGCTGAACCACGGCGCCATCGCCAGCAGCTCGGCGACGGCGAGCACGGCCAGCACGCGCCGCGCGCTCACAGACCCGTCGGATGGTCGAGGAACGTCCAGGGCAGTCCGAACTTGGCGCACAGGTGTTCCCCCAGCGCCTTGATCCCGACGGTCTCCGTCGCGTAGTGCCCGCCATAGAAGACGTTGACACCCAGCTCTTCGGCATCGAAGAACGTATGGTGCGCCCCTTCACCCGTGATGTAGGTGTCGAGCCCCGCCGCTCGCGCCTGGCCGATCATCGAACCCGCGCCTCCGGTGACGATCCCCACACGGCGCACCCGCTCCGGGCCGAACGCCATGACGCGAGGCATGGCGCCGAGCGCGACGGCGAGCTGCTGCTGCAGTGCCGCGCGCGAGGTGTCCAGCTCCCCCCACACGCCGATCGACACGCCATACTCCATGCCAAAGCCGCCGCGCAGCGTGACGCCCAGCTGCCGCGCCAACACCGCGTTGTTGCCGACCTCGGGATGCATGTCCAGCGGGAGGTGCGCGCTGTACAGGGCGACGTTGTTCTGCATCAGTCCGGCCACCCGCCGGTACGCGGGCCCGGTGAGCGGTTTGAGCCCACCCCAGAACAACCCGTGATGCACGAGCAGCAGGTCGCTCTCCTGCGCGACCGCCATGCGCACGGTCGCTTCGCACAGATCGACCGCCGCGGCCACACGGTTGACATCTCCGGTCTTCGCGACCTGCAGCCCGTTGAGGGCGTGGGGTGCGTCCGGCACCTCGCCGACGCGGAGGTAGGCGTCGAGGTAGGTGACCAACTCCCCCAGCTGCATCAGCCCGTCGGGCGGTGACAGTATGATGACATTAGCGCGCCAGCCTAGAGACACTGACATGAGATTCCCACATATGGAAATCTGTAAAGCACTATGTGGTAGCGAGATAAACAATCCACATGCGGGAAACGCTGGCGTGTGGATATCTGCTGCTGCTTAGTAAGACCGCGGCGCGCCCGCCTTCTCCAGCGTCTCGGGCTCCAAGGCGGTCTCGCCCATCCGCACCACCCCGTTGATCTCGCCGCCCTCCTGCACGAGCAAGCGCTTGGCCGCGATGTCGCCGTGCACCACGCACGACGCCTGGATCTCGACGCGCTCGTCGGCGCGGATGCTCCCCCGTACTTCGCCGCCGATGATCGCTTCGCGGGAGATCACGTCGCCTTCCACTTCCCCGCCCTTCCCAACCAGGACCTGACGTCCGGCACGCACGGTGCCGACTACGGTGCCTTCGATCTTCACCACCCCTTCGGCGGTGATGTCCCCGACGACGCGCATGCCAGTCCCGATGATCGAGAGGCCGGTCTCGGTTTCTGAAGCGCCGTGCCCCTTCTCGGTGAAGATGGCCATGTCAATTCTCCTGTTTCACGACCGTGAGGGGATCGAGCGACTTGCCCTCGCGGCGGATTTCGAAGTGGAGGTGCGGCGCGGTGGATCGCCCGGAGCTGCCCGAGAGCGCGATCACCTGCCCCGCCACGACCGAGTCACCTTCGCGGACCACCAGCCGCGAGGCGTGCCCATACATCGTCTCATATCCGGCGGTGTGCCGCAAGAGCACGAACAGTCCGTAGGCGGGGTCCGTGCCGGCCTGGGCCACGACGCCTGCGGCGGCTGCGCGCACCGCCGTTCCTGTCGGGACGGCGATGTCGATGCCGGGATGCGACTCGGCGGGGTCGCCCGGTCCCACCTGCCCGCGGGTCAGGAAGCCGCCGTCGGCGAGCGGCCAGTGGAGCGGCGTCGCGGAGTCGGACGCGAAGCGCGGCGGCGCGCCGGGCGCCCGGGCGCGCACGGTGAGCGCGCGCGGCAGATCGGGCCGCGCGACGACCTTTTCGGGCGGCGCCTTCACGCCCAGCAGCTGCCGGAGCTCCTGGTAGTTCGCCTCTGCCCGGTTCAACGCCGCCGCGAGCTGCTGGACGCGGCCGTTCTCCTCCTCCAGACGCGCCACCCGCCGGTCGAGCAATTGTGCCCGCACCGCGTTCCGCGTGATCGGTCCGGCGAACAGGAAGAACAGCACAACCAGAACCGCGATGCCACCCGCCGTCCATTTCCCGATTTCGAAGGCCCACAACGGCACGCGGTACTGGCGGGACTCGAGCTCGCCATCGGTGTGGACCACGATGGTGACGCTCTTATGCTTCATCCGTCGAACGGCGCTCCCAGAATCAGCTCGAGCAGGCGCGCGAGGTCGTCGTTCGAATAAAAATGGAGGTGGATCTGCCCCTTCCCTTTCGCCCGGAGCGTGACGCGCACATCGGTGCCGAGGCGCCGGCGCAGCGCGTCCTCGATGCGGCGCACTTCGGGACCCTGCCCGAGCCCCTGCTTCAACCGCGGCCGCCGGACCGGCGCCCGGCCGCCCCGCACCCGATCCTCGACGTCGCGTACCGAGAGCCCCAGGTCGACGGCTTCCTTGGCGACCGCCGCCACGGCGCGCGGGTCGTCGAGGGCGAGCAGCGCGCGCGCGTGCCCGACCGAGAGCCTTCCCTCGTGCAGCAACGCGAGCACGCCCGCCGGGAGCTTGAGGAGTCGTAGCGCATTGGCCACGGTGGAGCGGTCGCGTCCCACCGCGTCGGCGACGTCCTGATGGGTGAGGCTGAATTCGGCGATCAGGCGCTCGTAGCCGCGCGCCTCGTCGACCGGCGACAGGTCATCGCGTTGCAGGTTCTCGATCAGCGCGAGCGTCAGCACCGTGCGGTCATCCACGTCGCGCTTCACGGCGGGGATCCGGTCCCAACCCAGCGCCTGACAGGCCCGCAGCCGCCGCTCGCCCGCGATCAATTCGTAGCCGGAGGCGCGATCGCCGGGCGCCGTGCGCACCACGACCGGCTGCAACAGACCGGCTTTGAGAATCGATGCTTTCAGCTCTTCGAGTGCGGCCGGATCGACGTCCCGCCGCGGCTGGTACGGGTTCGGCCGAATGTCGGCGATCGCCAGCTCGACGAGGCTCCCTTCGCGTTCGGCTTCTTCGCGCGTGGGGCCCAGCAGGGCCTCGAGCCCCCGACCAAGTCGCCGGCGACCAGCGATGGTTTCCGTCATGCAGGCACCTCCGGCAGCGGTTCAGGGGCGGGTGGGGCAGGCGGGGGGGGAACGGGCGCGGCGGCGCCGGTGCGCTCGACCCGACGGATCAGCTCCTGCGCCACCGCCAAATAGCTCTTCGCCCCCACGGACTGCACGTCGTACAGCAGGATGGGCTTCCCGAAGCTGGGCGCTTCGGCGAGTCGCACGTTGCGTGGAATGGTGATGCCGAACATCTGCGAGCCGAAGTATTCTTTCGCCTCGTCGGCAACCTGTTTGCTGAGGTTCAGGCGGGCATCGAACATCGTCAGCAGCACGCCGTCGATGGCGAGCGCCGGGTTGAAATTGCGTTGCACCAGCTTCACCGTGTTGAGCAGCTGAGACAGTCCTTCCAGCGCATAGTATTCACACTGGATAGGGATCAGGACGCTGTCCGCCGCCGTGAGCATATTGAGCGTGAGCAGTCCGAGCGACGGGGGACAGTCGATGATGACGTACTGGTACTGGTCGCGGATCCCCTGTAAAGCCCGGCGCATCATCGCCTCGCGCCCCTGTTTGCCGACGAGCTCCAGCTCGGCACCGACGAGATCCTGGGTGGCCGGGACGACATCGAGATAGGGGAAGTGCACGTGGGCAAAGCGCGCGTCCAGCAGGGGACGGCCGTCGAGCAACGCGTCGTACAGGGAGTGGCGGATGCGATCGCGTTCGATGCCGACGCCGCTGGTGGAGTTCGCTTGCGGGTCGGCGTCGACGAGCAGCGTCTTGCGCTCGGCGGTCGCGAGCGACGCGGCGAGATTGACGGCGGTGGTCGTCTTCCCGACGCCGCCCTTCTGGTTCGCGATGGCGATGACGCGAGACATCTGATAACTAATTGTGGTGCAATGAGTTATATTGCGTAGCGATCACAAGGGCTCAAATATACGTCGCGCGCCACGACGGGTAAAGTGCTGGTTTCACGTGAAACCAATCCAAAGTTTCACGTGAAACAGGTGGATTCAGGCGACGCGACGACGCCAGCGCGCCGTCTCGACTACCAGGTTGTGAAGGTCGCTCGGGCTCACGCCCGGAATCCGCGCCGCCTGGGCGAGGGAAGTAGGGCGCACCCGGTCGAGCTTCTGACGCGCTTCGGTCGCCAAACTCCGCATCTCGAGGTAGGGAAGCTCGGCCGGCAGCACGAACGCGGCGAGCTCGGCGAGCCGACTCGCCGCTTCCCGCTCGCGCGCGAGATAGCCGTCATACTTGAGCTCGATCTCCGCGCTCGCCACAACATCGTCGTCGCTCGGCACCGCCACGCCCGCGGCCTCGAGCAACGCGCGCAACGACACCCCGGGCCGCCGGGCCACGGTCGCCACGCGCTCCGGCTCGGCGAGCTGCGTGCCGGTCTGGGCCAACGCCGGATCCGCTTGCGCGGGGCTGATCGGCGTCGCTCGCGCCGTGTCGAGGAGCCGCTCTTCCTCCCGTAAGCGCTGCTCCGCCTGCCGCAGCTCCGCCGCCGTCAGTAAGCGCAACCGCTCCGCGAGCGGCGCCAGACGGCGCAGCGCATTGTCTTGCCGCAACAACAGCCGGAACTCGGACCGCGACGTGAACAGCCGATACGGCTCATCCACTCCGCGCGTGATCAAGTCGTCTACCAGCACCCCGATGTACGCTTCATCCCGCGCGAACAGCACCGGCTCCAGCCCGCGCATGCGGCGCACCGCGTTGATCCCCGCGACGGCGCCCTGGCCGGCTGCCTCCTCGTACCCCGTCGTACCATTAATCTGGCCGGCGAAAAACAGGCGCTCGATCGCCTTGGTCTCGAGCCAGGGTGTGAGCTGCGTCGGGGGGTAGTAGTCGTACTCGATCGCGTACCCCGGCCGCGTCAGCTTGGCCCGCTCGAGGCCGGGGACAGCGTGCAGGAACTCGAGTTGCACGGCGACGGGCAGGGAAGTGGAGAGCCCGTTCACGTACAGCTCGTGCGTGTCGAGCCCTTCCGGCTCGAGGAAGACTTGGTGCCGCTGGGCGTCGGGGAACTTCACGATCTTGTCTTCGACCGATGGGCAGTACCGCGGGCCTCGCGAGGCGATGGCGCCGCCGTACAGCGCCGACTCCTTGAGGTGCCGGCGGATGATGTCCTTCACTTCCTCGCCGGCCCACGTGATCCAACACGGCACCTGACGGGGCCGCTCCACTCGCTCATAAAACGAGAACCGGTACGCGGTCGCGTCGCCGTCCTGACGCTCGACCTCGGACCAATCGACCGAGCGGCCGTCCACCCGCGGCGGGGTACCGGTCTTGAAGCGCGAGACCGTAAGTCCAAGCGATTCAATGTGTTGCGCTACATCGACGGCGGGCTGGTCGCCCGCCCGCCCCGCCGGAATCTGCGTGTCCGTCCCGAGGTGAATGCGGCCACGCAGGAAGGTCCCCGCCGTGATCACGACCGCGCGCGCCGCGAACACTCGGCCGTCGGATGTCGCGACGCCCGCCGCCTGCGCTCCCTCGATTATGAGGCGGCTCACCGTGCCCTGTGTCAGCTCGAGGTTCGGGAGGCGCTCAAGCAGCGCACGAACCGCGCGCCGGTACAGCGTGCGATCGCACTGGGCGCGCGGCGCCCACACCGCTGGTCCCTTCGAGCGGTTGAGCATGCGAAACTGGATCGTCGCGCGGTCGGTGGCGCGGCCCATGATACCGCCGAGCGCGTCGAGCTCGCGCACTACGGTGCCCTTCGCGATGCCGCCGATGGCGGGATTGCAGCTCAGCTGGCCGATGGTGTCGAGGTTAGACGTGAGGAGGAGTGTCCGTGCCCCCAATCGAGCTGCCATGACTGACGCTTCCGTCCCGGCATGGCCCGCTCCCACAACTATAACGTCGTAATCGATGCTCATGGCCCGAATTATACTGGCCCAGGCAGTGAGACGTCGAGGTAGACGCTGAGGGGCCGAGACGCCGCGTGGATGTGAGGTTCTAGACGGAAGGGATCCGCGCAGCGGCGCCGCTGATCTTTCTAAGCAGACCGTACAGCGTCTTGCCGGTCTCGTTCACTAACGCCTCGAGACGGCCGAAGTCCGCGGGTTGCATGTAACCCAGTTCTCGAGCCATTTCGATGATTGTCTCCACCTCGGCAAGCGAGCCTCGCGCGGTGTCCAGGAAACGCCGGTACTCTCGCGAGCCTTGTCGCGTGTTCCCCTCGGCGATGTTCAAAGGGACGCTGTAACAAGCCCGCCGAAGCTGGTCGGCGAGCGCCCCTTGTTCGTAATCCGGGAAACCCCGCGACGCTCTCACGCATTCGATGGCCAAGCGTTGGGCATGTTGCCACGCTTTGAGAGTCTTGTAGTGTGCCATGGAGGAAAGTTGCGGCCGTAACGGTAGGGAGCATCACCCAAGTGTTGCGTGCCGTGCCTTTTCTGCGCTTTTCGCTCGCCCCTCACATCCACTCAGCGCCTCGGCATCTCGGCGTCTACCTTGGCGTCTAGGCCCTAACCCAGCGAACGAGCTCTTTGAGGTTCGGCCGTTTGCCGGTCATCAGAATCCCAACCCGGTATATCCTCGCTGCGATCCATGTGACCAGCACAGTGCCGGCGATCAGCAGCGCGAGCGACGCGATCACGTCGAGCGCGGTGAGATTGCCGGCCGCCCACCGCGCCGGGGTCGCGATCGGCGAAGTGAACGGCACCAGCGACAGGGTCACCGCGAGCCGGGACTCCGGGTTCGCGAGCGTAGCGAATGAGCCGAAGAACGCGATCATGATCAAGACGGTGACGGGGACCTGGCTCTGCCGTGCCTCCTGCTCGGTCGAGCAGGTCGCGGCGACGGCCGCGAACATCGCCGAGTACAGGAAGAAGCCACCCAGGAAGAACGCGATGAACACGAGCGCCGTGGCGCCGGACACGTGCGGCACCTGGAAGACCTGCCCGACCTCCGGGTCCGCCCCCCCCATGCGGCTGACCAGCGCCGCCCGCTGGCTGAGCAACAGCCTACCCGACGCCCCCCAAATCGCGAACTGAACGAGCGACACGGCGCCGACGCCGAGCAGCTTTCCCAGGAGCAACTGAAACGGCCGGAGGGAGCTCACCAGGACCTCGATGATGCGTGACGTCTTCTCCTCGATGACCGAGCCCATGACCTGCACGCCGTACAGCAGGAGTGAGATGTAGAGGATCAGCATCATGAAATACGCGAGCGAGAACGACTGGCCGGCGCTTTCCTCGGTCGTCCGCCCACCGGTGATCTTCTTGGTATCGAGCGACACGCGGATCTGAGCGCGAGCCACCATGGCCGGATCCACGCCGGCGCGCTCCAGCCGCGCGCGCTCCGCCAGGCGACCCAGGGTTTCGCGCAGCAAGCCGACGTCTTCCAGCGATGAAACGTTGGACGCGCGGTATTCCGCGTGACCACTGGCGGTGAGAGCGTCAGACAGCACCAGGAACCCGTCGATGCGCTTCACCCCGACCTCGCGCGCCAAGGAGTCCTCCACGCCCGGGCCGCCCGGCACGCGACCCACCACGAAGAACCGTTGGCTTGAATCGAGCCGCGCAGCCACCAGGGCCCCGAGGGTCGTGGTGGTTCGGTCGACCACCACCAGCCGCTTGACGCCGCCACCCGTGGACATGAGCAGCGGCAGCAGGAAGATGGCCGCGAAGAACACGGGCCCGAGCAGCGCCATCACCCAGAACGACTTCTTGCGGACCCGTTCCACAAACTCCCGCCGGACGACTGCCCAGACCTTACGCACGGGCGGCCTCCGCGTCCGGCTGCACGGCGGCCCGGGCGGCCTCCGGCCCCACCAGGTCGATGAAGATCTTGTTCAGCGAGGGCTCCATCAGCTCGAAGCGCGACAGCCGCGCCCCTGACCCGACAAGTCGCTGCAGGATCTGCTGGGCGTCCGCCCCCGGGGCGAGCTCGAGCTCGGCATACTGGCCGTAGTCGTCGACCTTCTTCACGAGCCCTCTGTCCGCAAACACCTGCTGGGCCGCGCCGGCGCTCCCGTCGAACCCCACCACGACGTGGTGACCCCCGTGCGTTCGCTTGATGTCGCTCAAGGCTCCGTCTACGAGCTTCCGCCCGCGGGCGATGATGCACAGCTCGTCGCACAGCTTTTCCGCCTGCTCCATGATGTGCGTCGAGAACAGGATGGTCTTGCCCCGGCGGCGCAAATCGAGCACCGTGTCCTTCATCACCTGGGCATTCACCGGGTCGAGCCCGGAGAACGGCTCGTCCAGGATCACGAGGTCGGGGTCGTGCAGCATCGTTGAAATGAACTGCACCTTCTGCTGCATCCCCTTCGACAGCTCGTTCACACGGCGCTGCCGCCAGTCGCTCAGGCCGAGGCGGTCCAACCACTCGAGCGCCCGGGAGCGAGCGGCCCGTCGCGGCACGCCCTTCACCTCGGCGAGGAACACGAGGACGTCGAGCACCCGCATCCTCGGGTACAGACCCCGCTCCTCCGGCAGGTATCCGATGCGACTCGAATGGTCGCGCCCGGCTCCGCGCTCCCCGAACAGCCCGACCTCGCCCTCGTCCGGCGCGATGATATCCATGATCATACGGATCGACGTCGTCTTCCCGGCGCCGTTCGGGCCGAGCAGCCCGAAGATCACTGCGCTCGGGACCGCGAGCGACAGCGCGTCGACCGCGGTGTGCCCGGCGAAGCGTTTGGTGACTCGGTCGAGCACGACGAGGGGGCGGTTCACGCTGCGGTAATCTGGCGGGGAAGGGGGAAGAAGGAAGGGGACCGCCCGCCTACGGCTTCACAGCATCCGTGAGTGCGTTCCAGGGCAAGAGCGCGCACTTGATGCGCACCGGGAACTTGGACACGCCGGCGAGCGCCCGCAAGTCGCCGAGTGCTTTGTCCTTCGCGGCAGACTCGTCGCCTTGCATCATCGCGTTCATCTGCGCGGCGAGCGTGAGTGCCTGGGGGACCGTGCGATCTTTGAGCAGCTGCGTCATCATCGACGCCGACGCCTGACTGATGGAGCACCCCCGGCCGATGAAGCGCACATCCCGGATCACGTCGTCGTCCACGCGCAGCTGCAGGTCGATCTCGTCGCCGCACAGCGGATTGTTGAGCGAGACAGAGTGCGTCGCCCCGTCGAGCGCGCCCTTGTTGCGGGGGCGGCGGTAGTGATCGAGAATCAGCTCCTGGTAGAGCGCGCTGAGCCTAGGCTCAGGCGGGGACGTATCCAAACAGGGCTCCCGCCTTGACCAGCGAGCCGGCAAGCGCGGCGACGTCGCCCGGCTCGTTGTAGAGGTAAAACGAGGCACGCGCCGTCGCCGCGACATTGAGCCGCCGCATCAACGGCTGCGCACAGTGGTGGCCGGCCCGGATACAGATGCCGTCCTGATCGAGGATGGTGGCGATGTCGTGCGGGTGGATGTCGCCGTAGGTGAACGACACGACGCCCGCCCGGTGACCGCGCGGCCCGTAGACGGTCACGCCGTCGATCTGGGTCAGTTGGTCGATGGCCGCCTGGGCGAGCGCCTGCTCGTGCTCGGCGATCCGCTCGGGACCGATCCTCTCCAGGTAGTCGATCGCCGCCGCGAGCCCGACCGCCGCTTCGACGTTCGGCGTCCCGGCTTCGAACTTGTGCGGGATCTTGTTGTAGGTCGAGTGGTCGTCGAAGACGCGCGAGATCATCTCGCCGCCGCCGTGATAGGGCGGCATCGCCTCGAGCAGCTCCGGCTTGGCGACGAGCGCTCCCGAGCCCATCGGCGCGAGCATCTTGTGACCCGACAACGCGTAGAAGTCGCAGTCGAGCGTCTGGACGTCGACCTTCAAGTGGGGCGTGGACTGCGCGCCATCCACCACGACGACCGCCCCGACAGCATGCGCCAGCTTCGCGAGCTGCGCCGCCGGGTTCACGGTGCCGAGCGCGTTCGAGACGTAGGGGAACGCGACGAGCTTCGGGCGTCGCTCGAGCGCGGTCCCGAAGTCGGAGAGGTCGATGCGACCGTCCTCCGTGATCTCGACCATGCGGAGCGTCGCGCCCTTCTCCTGACAGAGAATCTGCCACGGCACGAGGTTCGAGTGGTGGTCCATCGCCGTCACGACCACCGTGTCACCCCGGCCGACGTGAGCGCGGCCGTAGGAGCCCGCCACCAGGTTGATCGACTCGGTCGTGCCGCGTGTGAAGACGACACCCTCGGGCGCCCACGCGTTCACGAACCCGGCGACCTTCGCGCGCGCCGCTTCGTAGGCTTCCGTGGCGCGGATTGCGAGGCTGTACGCACCGCGGTGCACGTTGGCGTTAGTGGTGCGGTAATAGTCGGCGATCGCGCTCAGCACCGCTTCGGGTTTCTGGGTCGTCGCCGCGTTGTCCAGGTACACGAGGCGGCGGCCGTTCTCCCGCCGCTCGAGTAACGGGAAGTCGGCGCGGAGGCGGGCGGCGTCGAGCATCAGGCGAGCCCGGCGCGGACCAGGCGGTCGAGCCGCTCCCGCACGTCGGGGCGCTGCATGCGGCCGAGGATCTCGGCCGCGAAGCCGTACGTCACGAGGCTCTGCGCCGTCTCGGGCGAGAGGCCGCGGCTGCGGAGGTAGTACAGCGCCGTCTGGTCGAGCGGCCCGACGGTCGAGCCGTGGGTGCACTTGACGTCGTCGGCGTAGATCTCGAGCTGGGGCTGGCTGTCGGCCCGCGCCTCGGTCGAGAGCAGCAGGTTGTTGTTGGTCTGCTTCGAGTCAGTGCGCTGCGCGCCGGGCCGCACGATGATGCGGCCGTTGAATACGCCGTGCGCTCGCTCCGCCAGCACGCCGTTGAAGAACTCGTGACTGGCGCAGTGCGGCCGGGCGTGGTCGATCACCGTGTGATGATCCGCGTGCTGGCTGCCGCCCAGCACATACAGGCCGTTGAGAATCAGCTCGGCGCCCGTACCATCGAGCACGGTGGTGATGTCGTGCCGGGCGAGCGAGCCGCCCAGCGTGAGGACGTGCAGTCCGAGGTAACTGTCGCGTTCCTGTCGGGATTGTGTCGTGGCGATGTGGTAGGCGTTCCGGCCCTCGCGCTGCACCCGGTACAGCTCGACGCGTGCACCCTCACCGACCACCGTCTCCGTAACGGCGTTCGTCCATTGCAGACCGTCGGCGATGGACGCGTAGCTCTCCATCAGGGTCGCCCGGGCGCCCCGCTCGACGATGAAGAGGCTGCGCGGATGACTGACCGTCGGCCCGCCCGCCCCGGTCACCGCGGTGCCGCTCGTCGCGAGGAACAGCACCTCGAGCGGCTGGGCCAGCACCGTGTCCGCCGCGACGTGTACGAATGCGCCGTCGGCAAGGAACGCGGTATTCAGCGCCGCGAAGGCGCTGTCCTGCCATGGGGCGTACCGCGCGAGGTGGCGCCGGGCGAGCTCGCCGCGCGGGCCCGACCGGGTGGCCTCCGCGAGGCTGGTCGCCTGCACGCCCTCGGGCAGACCGGCGAGCGACGACAGTCCGGGTTCATACCGCCCGTCCACGAACACGAGGCGTGGGCCGGCGCCGAGGGCCGAGAGCGCCGCGACGTCACGGAGCGCGAGCTGCGGCCTGCGGGAGCCGGGAAGCGTAAAGTGCGTCTCGGCGATGGGCGCGACGCTGGTGAAGCGCCACGCCTCCTGCTTCATCGTCGGGAAGCCGAGTGCGGTGAACCGCGCGATCGCCCCCTCGCGGATCTCCCGGAGCCAGGGGGGCGCGCCTGCGGCACCGTTGCTCGCGAACGCCTGGAAGTCGCGGACGTAGGGCTCCGTCATGCCACCTCGCGGATCCAGTCGTAGCCCTTTTCTTCGAGCTCGACCGCCAGCTCTTTGCCGCCCGATTTCACGATCCGTCCGGCGGACAGCACGTGTACGACGTCCGGCTGGATATGCGTGAGAATTCGGTAATAGTGCGTCACGATGACCGTGGCGTTGTGGGGACGCCGGAGTTTCTCCACCGTCTGCGCCACCGTCTTGAGCGCGTCGATGTCGAGCCCGGAGTCCGTCTCGTCCAGGATCGCGAGCTTGGGCTCGAGCACTGCGAGCTGCAGGATCTCGTTGCGCTTCTTCTCGCCCCCGGAGAACCCGTCGTTCACCGGGCGGTTGAGATAGCTGTCGTCCCAACCGATGACCTTGAGCTTTTCCTCGAGCGCGTCCATGAACTCCACGGGCCCGAGCTCCTCCTCGCCACGATGCTTGCGGATCGCGTTCACGGCGAAGCGGAGGAAGTAGGCGTTGGTGATGCCGCGGATCGCGACGGGGTATTGGAACGCCAGGAACACCCCTTCGCGCGCGCGGACCTCGGGAGTCATCGCCAGGAGGTCCTTGCCCTCGTACAGGGCCGAGCCTGCCGTCACCGTGTAGCCCGGATGTCCCGCCAGCACCTGGGCGAGGGTGCTCTTGCCCGAGCCGTTCGGGCCCATGATCGCGTGCACCTCGCCCGTGTGCACCACGAGGTCGACACCCTTCAGGATCTCGCGGCCTTCGACGGTCGCGTGCAGATCCCGAATCTCGAGCAGCACGTTTTCCCTTTCGCGTTTCCCCTTGCCCGTCATCCCACGCTCCCCTCGAGACTGATCCCGAGCAGCCGCTGCGCCTCGACCGCGAACTCCATCGGCAGCTCCTTGAAGACTTCCTTGCAGAACCCGTTGACGATCATCGAGACGGCGTCCTCCGCCGACAACCCGCGCTGCTTCGCGTAGAAGATCTGGTCCTCGCCGATCTTCGACGTCGATGCCTCGTGCTCCATGATCGCCGTACTGTTGCGCACGTCGATGTAGGGGAAGGTGTGCGCCCCGCACTTGTCCCCGATCAGCATCGAGTCGCACTGCGAGTAATTGCGCGCGTGTTCGGCGCCCTTCAGAATCTTCACGAGGCCGCGATACGTATTCTGCCCGCGGCCCGCCGAGATGCCCTTGGACACGATGGTCGAGCGCGTGTTCTTCCCCATGTGGATCATCTTCGTGCCGGTGTCCGCCTGCTGGCGCTGGTTCGTCACGGCCACCGAGTAAAACTCGCCGATGGAGTTGTCGCCCTGGAGGATGCAGCCGGGATACTTCCACGTGATCGCCGACCCGGTCTCCACCTGCGTCCACGAGATCTTCGAGTTCCTGCCGCGGCACGCGCCGCGCTTGGTGACGAAGTTGAAGATCCCGCCGCGGCCTTCCTCGTCGCCCGGGTACCAGTTCTGGATGGTCGAGTACTTGATCGTGGCGTCGTCGAGCGCCACGAGCTCCACGACGGCCGCGTGCAGCTGGTTCTCGTCCCGCACCGGCGCCGAGCACCCCTCGAGGTAGCTGACGTGGCTCCCTTCCTCGGCGACGATGAGCGTGCGCTCGAACTGTCCGGTCGACGACGCGTTGATCCGGAAATAGGTGGACAGCTCGAGCGGGCAGCGCACCCCCTTGGGGATGTAGGCGAACGAGCCGTCCGTGAACACCGCGGAGTTGAGCGCCGCGAAGAAGTTGTCGTTGTGGGGGACGACCGACCCGAGGTACTTGCGGACGAGGTCGGGGTGCTCGCGGATCGCCTCCGAGATCGCACAAAAAATGATCCCCTGCCGGGCGAGTGTCTCCCGAAACGTGGTGGCGACCGACACCGAGTCGAACACCGCGTCCACGGCGACGCCCGCGAGGCGCTTCCGCTCCTCGATGGGGATCCCCAGCTTCTCGAACGTTTCGATCAGCTTGGGATCGACCTGGTCCAGACTCTCGAGCTTGGGGCGCTGCTTGGGCGCCGCGTAGTAGCTGATCGCCTGATAGTCGATGGGGCCGTACGTCACGTTCGACCAATGGGGCTCCGGCATCTTGAGCCAGTGGCGGTATGCTTTGAGCCGCCACTCGAGCATCCACTCCGGCTCACCCTTCTTGGTCGAAATCAGCCGGATGACGTCCTCGCTCAGGCCCGGGGGAACGACGTCCGACTCGATGTCGGTGACGAACCCGTACTTGTACGGCTGGAGAACCTGGGCTTCGATCCCGGAGCTCATGACGACTCCTGTGGCGGCGCCGCGGTGAAGGTGATCACGTACTCGCAGGCGTTGCAGCCGCTCGCGATGTGGGCGCGCCGCTCGACGGCCGCGCCGAGCACGTCCCGCAGGAACCGCTCTTCGGCCGCACACACCTCGGGGAAGCGCTCGGCCACGGCGCGGATCGCACAGTTATGCTCCGACAGCCGGAACGTCCCGGCCGCCTCCTGCCATTCGGCCATATAGCCCTGCTGGTTCATCAGCCGGGCGACCAGATCCAAGCGCTCGGACGCCGCTGCGCCGGCGAGCTCCGTTTGCAGCTGCTGCGTGAGATCCCTGTAATGGTCTTCGAACAGCCCGACCGCCGCCTGGCGGCCTCCCTGTTCGGCGACGCGCTGCAGCAGCTGCGTGAGCGTCTCCTCGTAGGCGCGCGGGAACAGGGCCTCTCCGTCGGGACTCAGCCGATACGCGAAGGTGGGTGCCCCGACGCCCCGCTGCACGCGACCGTACGCGATCAGCGACGCGGCTTCGAGCTCCTTCAAGTGATGGCGGATCGCGTTGACGGAAACGCCCAGCTGCTGGGCGAGCTGCTTCGCCGTGAGCGGCTGAGCGCGCTTCAGCGCGAGTAGGATGTCGGCGCGAAGTCCTTTGTGCGCCGTGAGTTGCGGAGGATGGCTGCGCATCGGAAGCCGAATCCTAAGTGACTTACTCGGGATTGTCAACTAAATGAAGCAAGATTGGTGCGAATTTGTAACTCGCTCTCCGCAATCGGCTTTCAGCCATCAGGCGCTCAGTAGATATCGCGATTCACCTCTCTCACGAGGCGCTCGTAGTCCTCCGGCGTGTTGACGTCGTCGAGCACTGCGGGGTCGTCCACGGTGACGGTCACGAGCCGTGACGCGTGGGCGTGCAGCACTGCGTTGACCCCGTGACGGGTGGCCGCCTCGCTCGTCTCGATCTCCCCGAACAGCGAGGCATCCCAGATGACCGGCTGCCCGCGGCGCATGCCGAACGATGGGGCGACGGCGGGGGGTCTCCCGCGGGCGTACGCGTCAATGAGGCGCTCGACCGTCGCCAACCGCACGTGCGGCAGGTCGACCGGCCAGGCGAGCACGGCGGCTGGGCGCAGCGGTTTCAGCGCTGCGAGGGCGGCCCGCAATGACCCGATCGGGCCGGTTGCGACGTCCGGGGTCTCGACGATCACGCAGTCATGGGGCGCGAGGATGGGTGTGACGCGTGGGGCATCCGGGCCGAGCACCACCAGTCGGAGCTTCAGGTCGAGCGCCTCCAGCGCCTCGAGAATGCGGATAATGAAGGGGCGGCCTCGGAAGTCGAGCAACGGCTTGGGGGTACCCATCCGCGCCGAGCGCCCGGCCGCGAGCACCACGCCGGCCAAGGACATGACTCCTAGCTTACGCCGAGTTGCACCGCGGCGCCAAACCCCCAAATTTGGCGGCCCATGGCCGTACGACGCATTCGCCAGCTGGGCGATCCCATCCTCCGGGTCCGCTGCGAGCGGGTCCAGAACCCGAAGTCGGCCGCGACGCGCCTGATCGCGGACGACCTGCGGGACACGCTGCGCGTGGCGAAGGAAAAGTACAAGATGGGCCGTGCCATGGCGGCGCCGCAGATCGGGGCGCCGGTGCGGATCGTGTTCGTCCAGATGGACAAGCAGCGTTGGACCATGATCAACCCGGAGATCACCGACGTCGGGCCCGATGACTTCCTCGTGTGGGACGACTGCTTCTGCTTCCCCAACGTGTTCGTGCGCGTGTCGCGCGCCTACACGGCGACCCTCACATACACCGATTTGAAGGGCAAGCAGCACACCATGCAGCTCGAGGGCCCGATGGCCGAGCTGCTCCAGCATGAGATCGATCACCTCGACGGCATCCTGGCGCTCGACCGCGCGGCGGGTCCCGATCCGTTCGCCTTCCGCTCGGAATGGGAAAAGGTCCACGACCCTGCGGAGCGCTATGGCTCGCCCAAGCCGCGCGAGCTGCCCTGACGCGCGAGCCCGATTGCCAGCGCCAGCTTCGCGACAGTATCCCCCCATCACGCGCGCCACCGCGCCGGGCGGACGCGATTAGATTGCACAGCGACAGGGGTGCTCACCGGATAAAACGGGCGAGCTGAGATCACACCCTTTGAACCTGATCCGGCTAGCACCGGCGAAGGGAGTCGGTATGACTTGCGTGACCCAGCAGTACCTGGCCCGCCAGGGCACCACAACCCCCCAGATGCAGCGCGTCGCGGAGCGGGAAGAGCTCCCGGTGGAGCTGGTGCGCGACGAGGTTGCCCGCGGTCGGCTGATCATCCCCGCCAACGTGAATCACCTCGCCGGGCGTCTCGACCCCATGGCGATCGGCCAGGTGGCGCGCGTGAAAATCAACGCCAACATCGGCAATTCGGCGGTCGAGTCGAATATCGATCAGGAGCTCGACAAGCTGCACCACGCCGTGCACTACGGCGCCGACACCGTGATGGACCTTTCCACCGGCGGCGACATCGACGCCATCCGGCAGGCGATCCTCGAGGCCTCGCCGGTCCCGATCGGGACGGTGCCGATCTACCAGGCCGTGACCGAGGTGAAGCAAGTCGAGGACGTCACGGCCGACGACCTGCTCGACATGGTCGAGCACCAGGCGCAGCAGGGGGTGGACTACGTCACGGTGCATTGCGGCATCCTGCGGGAACACGTCGGGCTCGCACTCGGCCGCGTGACGGGGATCGTGTCGCGCGGCGGGTCGCTGCACGCCTACTGGATGATGCACCACAACCGCCAGAATCCGTTCTACACCCACTTCGACCGCATCCTCGAGATCGCCCGCAAGTACGACGTGACGCTGTCATTGGGGGACGCGCTGCGGCCCGGGAGCCTGGCCGACGCGAACGACCGGGCCCAGTTCGCCGAGCTCGAGACGCTGGGCGAGCTGACGACGCGCGCGTGGGCGCAGGATGTCCAGGTGATGATCGAGGGGCCGGGGCACATCCCCATGCATCTGATCGAGATCAACGTGCGGAAGGAGAAGGAGATCTGCCACGAGGCGCCGTTCTACACGCTCGGCCCGCTCGTGACGGATATCGCGCCGGGCTACGACCACATCACGTCCGCGATCGGCGCCGCGATGATCGGCTGGTACGGGGCCGACATGTTGTGTTACGTGACCCGTAAGGAGCACCTCGGCCTCCCCAACGCCGAGGAGGTGCGCGAGGGCGTGATCGCCTACAAGATCGCCGCGCACGCAGCGGACATCGCGCGCGGGCGCGCGGGCGCGCGCCAGCGCGACGATGCGCTGTCGCGGGCGCGGTTCGCGTTCGACTGGAACGAGCAGTTCCAGCTCTCGCTCGATCCGGCCCGCGCGCGCGAGCTGCACGACGAGGCGCTCCCGGCCGAGTACTTCAAGTCGGCCGAGTTCTGCGCGATGTGCGGGCCGAAGTTCTGCTCGATGCACATCACGCGAGACATCACGCGGAAGCTGGAGGCGACCGGCGGCGGGAGCCGGGAGCAGGAGGCGGTGCCGGCCGAGTAGAGGACGTACACCGGCCGGTCGAGGCCGTAGCGTACGCCCGCTGACACCAAACCGCACGGGCGCCACCACGCTACGCGTCAACACGGGCGAAGGCCCGCACCGGAAAGCTCCCCATGCCCTTCATCTTCGCAGGGACCGCGAAGAACCGGAAGCCGCCATCAGGCAATGCTCCGAGGTTGCAGAGGTGCTCGACGATCGGAGTCCCGGCCCCCAGCAGGATCGTGTGGACCGGGCGCGTCCCGTCGGTGGCGTCGTCGATGTTGAGGGAGTCGATGCCCACGAGCGCGGCGCCCGCCGAGACCAGGTGCTCCACCGCGTCGCGGGTGAGGAACGGATGGCCTGACCCGTACCGCTCGGTCCGCCAATGCGCATCCCACCCGGTGTGCACCAAGACGGCCTTGCCACGCACGTCGTGACCACCGAACCACGCGGCGTCGAGCGCGCGCCCCTTGCGCTCGGTCGCGCGGATCACGACTCCTTCTAGATCAGCCACGGACTCGAGCGGGTAGTCCCCGATATCCTGCCTGCCGTCGTAGCGGTGAAACGGGGCATCGATGTATGTCCCCGTGTTCGCGAGCATCTCGATCTTGCCGATTTGGAAGGTGGTGCCGGGAGCGTAGCGGCTGCTCGACGCGTCGCGCGACAGCCAATCGCTGATCACCGGAGCCGGGAGACCGGGGTAGGTGACCATGCCGTGCTCGATCGTGTGGCTCAGGTCGACGAGGCGGCGTGTCACGTGAAGGTGGGGGACGGGTAGATGAGCACGGTCCGCAACGTCGGATAGCACGGCCCCTCGAGGTGGAGCAGCAGCAGGCACGCCACCGCCGCAATCGTCACCTTCATCTCCTCCGCAACGATGATCCCGGCGCATCCCTCAAAGTGCTTCTCCGCAACGAACACCTGCGCCAATCGCAGCAGCCGTTCCCGCTCGTCGATGGTCAGGTCGTGCGCGAGCGGCACTCGTCTGTCGACAATGTCGTACCACGCGGGTGGGATCGGCTCCTTTCGGAGACGGGGCTGCTGCGAGGAGAGCCCTCGCAGCAACCGCGACAGGAGGACGTATCCCCCCACGAAGCACGCCAGGGCCAACAACACGACGGGAATGAGATCGGTCACCCGGTGGATCATACCGGGTTCTCGCCGCGCGGCTACTGCGTCGCCGGCTGCGCGGAGGCGAGCACTCCCGCTACGGCCTTGAGGAGTTGCCCTGCGGGCGTCGCGGCGTCCGGCGACTCCGCCAGAACGACGGCGAACCGGCGGCGCAGTAGCGGATCGCGCATCGCGTGTGCGGCGAATTGCAGCGTGAGCGGCGCGAACCAGGACGCCTGGCGCGCCGCCGGCCCCGCCCGTGCGACGGCGGCGTACTGCTCGAACAGTGCAAGCAGGAACGCGCTCTTCGAAGGAAACTGCCGGTAGATGGCGCCCTTGGTGAACCCCGCCGTCTGGGCAACCTCGTCCAGCGAACCGAGCTCGATGCCCCGCTCGGCGAAGACTTGTAGCCCGGCCTCAATGAGGAGCGACCGCGTTTCCGCCTTGCGCCTGGCGCCCATGATACTCATAAGTATCTACGATACCGATTAGAATCTCAAACGCAATCTGTGACGTTACCGATTGCGCCGTATCGACCAGGAGCAAAAGATTGGGCCGCGCCCCACCACCTCCCCAGTCAGGAGCAGGCCTGTGAGCGACCAGCAAACCGGAGCCCCGACCGGCGGAAATCTGCAGTTCGAGCGTGCCGAGCGCGGCACCGGAGCCGCGGGGGCCAGTTGCGCCGTATGCAAGCAGCCGATCACGCCGTCGTATTACGAGATCAACGGTTACATCACGTGTCAGCGGTGTCGCAGCCACATCATAGCGGAGCGGGACCGCGGAACCTCGGGCACTCGGTTCGCAAAGGCGCTGGGGCTGGGGCTGCTGGCGGCGGCCGCGGGCGCGGGAATCTACTACGCCGTTGCGGCAGCGACGGGAAGCGAGTATGCCATCGTAGCGATCGTCGTTGGTCTACTGGTTGGCACCGCCGTCCGCAAGGGCTCGAACCGGCGGGGCGGCTGGCGCTACCAGGCACTGGCGATGTCGCTCACCTACAGCGCCATCGTGGTGACCTACATTCCGCAGATCATCAAGGCGGTGACCGAGCGACGCGCCGCCGTGATCAACGAAGGCAGTCAAAGGGCGGCGCGGCCGGCAGCCACCGTCGATTCCGCCCGCACGGCGCCGAAACGGATCGGCGTGGGCGGCGTGCTGCTCGGTCTGGGAGCGCTGTTTCTCCTTGCGGCCGCATTGCCGATCCTCGCCGGGATCAGCAACATCATCGGACTGTTCATCATCGGGATCGCGCTGTACGAGGCGTGGCGCCTGAACAAGGCCGTCGCGCTCCGCATTACCGGACCCTACCAGATGAGTGCTCACCCCGGCGCACCCGCTTAGGTTCCCCAGATGGTTGACGACCCGCCCGCGGCGCCGGCACCACCCATCTGCCCCGACTGCGGCGCCGAGGTCGCGCCCGCCCTGCTGGCCTGCCCAGCCTGTCACCGTCTCGTCCACGCCGCTGAGCTGAAGCGGTTGGCGGGCGAAGCGGACCAGGCGAAGCAAACGGGCGACGCCGGCGGCGAGCTCGCCGCATGGCGCCAGGCCCTCGAGCTCCTGCCACCCGACACGGCGCAGCACCAAACGGTCGCGGCCAGGGTCGCCGAGTTGAGCCGCGCCGTGGATCGACAGCCGGCCGGCGCGAAACGCGGCTCCCGCATGGGCAAAGGGGCGGCGGGAGGGCTCGGCGCCCTGGGCCTGTTGCTCGCGAAGTTCAAGTTCGCCCTGCTCTTCGTGATCACGAAAGCCAAGCTGCTGTTGCTCGGGCTCACCAAGGCGAGCACCCTCCTCTCCATGCTCCTGTCGATGGGCGTGTACTGGACGCTGTGGGGCTGGAAGTTTGCGGCAGGCTTCGTGGTGTCCATTTACATCCACGAGATGGGGCACGTCCAGGCGCTGACCCACTACGGCATCAAAGCGACGGCGCCGATGTTCATCCCCGGCGTGGGGGCCTTCATCCGCCTCAAGCAATACCCGACGGACCGGCGCGAAGACGCGCGCGTCGGACTCGCGGGACCGATCTGGGGCGCCGGCGCCGCAATCGCCGCGTACGGGGTCTACCTCGCGACCGGCGCCGGGATCTGGGGCGCGATTGCGCACGTGGGCGCGTACATCAATCTCTTCAACCTGTTGCCGGTGTGGCAGCTCGACGGCGGGCGCGGATTCCGAGCACTGACTCGCCCGCAACGCTGGATCGCCGTCCTGGTGGTCGGGCTGGCGTGGCTCCTGACGGGGGAGGGCCTGCTCCTGCTGCTGGTGGTGGCCGGGGCCGCCGCCGCGTGGTTCGGAGACGCCGCGCCAGAGCCCGATCGAACGGCCTTGCTGCAATACACCTGGCTGGTGGCGCTCTTATCGCTGATGACCAGAATCACGGTGCCCGGCGCGACGCCGCGGTAAGTGTCGCCCGAGGCTCGCGACGGGCCCGCCTCGCGCAACCGACTGTGTCCGTCGGACTTGTGACCGGGGTGGGTCCCCGCCTATGTTTGCGATTCGGCCCGATCCTCCGGGAGCCTCGATGACGTACATTATCGCCGAGCCGTGCATCAATCTGAAGGATCGCTCCTGCGTGGATGTCTGTCCGGTGGACTGTATCTACGAGGGCGAGGATCAGCTCTACATCCACCCCGACGAGTGCATCGATTGCGGTGCCTGCGAGCCCGAGTGTCCGGTCACCGCGATCTTCCCGGAGGAAGACACGCCGCCGCAGTGGAAGTCGTACATCGCGAAGAACCGCGACGTCTTCCAGAGCGCGACTCCGCCGGGCAAGCCGCAGCGTAAGGGCAGCTAGCTCACCCTCACCGCAGCGTTTCCAGGAAGTCCGCGATCACGCGCGTCGTCGCGAGCGGCTGCTCGAGTGGGGCCAAGTGCCCCGCCGCCGGCACGACGTGGAATTGCGCGTTCGGGATCAGCGCCGCCATCGCGCGGGCTCCGGCAGGCGGCGAGATCTGGTCCTCGCTCCCCGCGAGCACCAAGGTCGGCACGCGGATCTGCCGCAGCGTCTCGGTCGAGTCGGGCCGGTCGCGCAGCGCTTGCAGCGCGCCCACGAGCCCCGGCACCGACCAGCGACGCGCCATCTCTCGCACCTGCTCGGCTACTTCGGATTGCGTCTCCGGCGCCAGTAATTTGGGCAGCAGCCGGCTCACGAGGGCCTCCGGGCCATCGCGCTCGGTCAGTGCGGCGAGCTCGTCGCGCTCGCGCTTCGTGGCGGGCGCGTCGGGCTCGTGCTTGGTATCGACCAGCAGCACGGCGCTCACCCGGTCGGCATGGCGCCGCAACAGCTCGAACGTCACGTATCCACCCAGCGAGAGCCCGCACACCGCCGCCGTCCTGACGCCCAGGGCATCGAGGATCGCCACGAGGTCGTCGGCGTAGCGGGTGACCGAAGCGCCGTCCCCCGCCGCTGCGGCGCTCGACGCCCCGGCGCCCCGCAGGTCGGGGGCGATTCGCTTCCACCGCGGCAGCGCCGCGAGCTGATGCCGCCACATGGTGCGGTCGAACGGGAAGCCGTGCACCAACAAGATCGGCGGGCCGTCGCCCCGAACCTCGACGCCCAGCTCGGCGGCCCCGACCGTGACGCGAATCGGCTGGTGAGACCCGGAGGTCCGCGGACCCATGACGCGCGCGATTTCCTCCGGCAGGGGCGTCGCGCGGCCCAGGCGGTCGACGCAGACGAACACAATCTCCGCTTCCGCGATGAGAGCGTCATCCGCGACGCGCCGAACCACGTGGCGCAGCGTCAGGCTGGTCGTCCCGCGATGCACGACCGTCGTCTCGATCCGCAGCACGTCGCGTGGGTATGCTCCCGCCTTGTATTCGATCACCGCCTTGCGGGCGGCGGGCCAGACTCCATTGCGGTCGAACAGATCCATGCCCGGGCCGCGGGCGAGCGCCTCCCAGCGCGCGCGCTCCAGCAGCGTCAGCAGCGCGGCCTGGTTCAAGTGACCGAACGCGTCGCAATCGTACGGATACACCGTCAGCTCGACGGTGGGGAACGCTGTCATGGCATGGACTCCGGCAAGGCCGCGGGCATCGCAAACGTATGCCAGAAGACGACCCGTTGCACGTTCCACGTGCCGCGGCGCAGCAGAACGCCAAAGGCTTTCGCGCCGTACGTGGAGTCCAGGACCAGTCCATGCTGCGCCGCGAGCTGGCGCGCGGCCTCGCCCTCGACCGTCGGCGAGCCGTAGCCGCGGCCCAGACCGTTCACGATGTCGGGGGAGCGGGGAGCAGGGAGCGGTACGCCCACGCGAGCGAGCAGGCGCCGCGCCCGCCGGGCCAGCCGCGTGGCCCGCCAGCGATTGGCGACGAGCGTCGGAGCGACGCGCACACCGATCACGCGCGTGGGCCAGCCGAGCCCGGCGATACCGAGCAACAGACCGGCGACGGTGCCGCCGGTGCCGAGCGGCGCCACGATCGCATCGGGCGGATCGGGGAGTTGTCGGGTGAGCTCCAGGGTTGCAAGGAGATGGCCGACGACAGCTCGCGGGTGCGCGCCGCCCGCGGGAATCCAGCGCCGGGACCCGAGTCGCCGGGCGCCGCGCCACGCGCTGAGCAGCGCCACCGGCAGGGAGGCACGGGTTGCGGCCCGCACGACCAGCGCGGCGTGTGCCTGGGACGCCGCGGCCACCGCGCGGCTCGTCGCGGTCTCGGGCTGCGGAAACTGAGCGAGGGCGGCGCGGCAGGAGAGCGCCGCCGCATGCACCGCGGTGGCGAGGCAGTGGGTCGAGCCCGTGCCGCCCACGGTCACGAACACGCTCCCCGGCGGCGCGCCTGCAAGCAGGAATTCGAGGCCGCGCACCTTGTTCCCGCCGTAGCGCGGCGAGGAGCGGTCCTCGCGCTTGATCCAGAGCGCCTCCACACCGAGCGTGCGCGCGAGCGCCGGAGCACCGCGCTCGAGGGGCGTGGGCCACTGCCCCAGACTACAGGGCGCGAGCGCCGCACGTATCTTTCGGTTCAGTCGCTCCGGATCGGCCACTGCCAACCTTCAGCCGGAGGGTCGCGATGCGGGTTTCGACCGATTACATCCGCCACGCCGCGCGCGCCGCCCGCAAATGCGCGGGTGACCCGCTGGGGGGCGCTCCCCAGCCGCCTGATGCCGAGTTCTACAAGACGCTGGCGAAGGCGCTCGAGGAGATCGCGGCCGGCCTGGAGCAGTTGGGCAAGGAAGAGTGAGCCGCGTCGGACACCCTCGTGCATAGCTACATCCGGACGCCCGAGGCGCTGGCGGAGAGCGTCGCCGCGTTCCGGCGCGAGTCGCTGGTCGGGGCCGACACGGAGGCGGCGAGCTTCCACCGCTATCGCGACCGCATTTTCCTCGTCCAGCTCTCCAGTCGCGACGGCCGCACGGCGATCATCGACCCGCTCGCCCTGCCCGACCTCGCGCCGCTGGGCGAGCTGCTCGCGGACCAGGCCGTCGAGAAGGTATTCCACGACGCGGACTACGACCTGCGCATTCTGGACCGGGATTACCGGTTCCGCGCGGCGCGGATCTTCGACACGCGCATCGCCGCCCAGCTCGCTGGCGAGCCGGCGGTGGGGCTGGCCGCGCTGCTCGAGAAGTACGTGGGGGTGAAGCTCGCGAAGGAGCATCAGAAAGCGGACTGGTCGCGACGGCCGTTGCCGCCCGCGATGCTCGAGTACGCGGCGGCGGACACCCAGCACCTGCCGGCCTTGCGGGACGCGCTGCGAGACCGTCTCACACAGCTCGGCCGCCTCGCCTGGGCGGAGGAAGAGTTCGCGCCCCTCGAATCCCTGCGCTGGACCGGCGCGCCGGACGCCACCGACGCGTTCCTGCGGGTGAAGGGGGCCCGAGCGCTCGCGCCGCGCTCGCTCGCGGCGCTGCGTGAGCTGTACGGCTGGCGCGAGGTGCTCGCGGCGGAGCAGGATAAGGCCACGTTCCGCATCATCGGGAACGACGCCCTCGTCGCCGTCGCGAAGGCTCTCCCCCGATCGGCCGCGGAGCTCGCGCTCGTCCCACAGCTTCCCGCCACGCTGGCGCGCCGGCATGGCCCCGCGCTGCTCGAGAGCGTGCGACGGGCACTCGCGCTCGCCGAGGCCGAGCTGCCGCGCATCGAGCGCAGCGCGCGACCACCGAAGGACGCGGCGTTCGACGGCCGCGTCGAACGCCTCAAGGCGGCACGTAACCGCGTGGCCGCCGAGTTCGGCCTCGACCCGGGCGTGTTGTGCGGCCGCTCCACGCTCGAGGCCGTCGCACGGACGACCCCGACCCCAAACGATCGCGCCGGGCTCTCTCGAGTAGCGGAGCTCCGGCGCTGGCAAATCGAGGTGCTCGGAAACGCCCTGCTCGCGGCGCTCGCCTAGAGCCCCATCAGGGCCCGTACCTTGGGGTCCATCTTTTCCGGCGTCCAGTACGGCTCCCACACGATCTCGATGTTCACATCGGTCACACCGTCGAGCGCGCGGATCACCTTGTAAGCGTCGTTCGTGATCATCGGACCGGCGGGGCAACCGGGGGACGTGAGCGTCATGCGGACCTCCACCTCGCCGTCCGCGATCTCCACGTCGTACACGAGGCCCAGGTCGATGATATTCATGTCGAGCTCGGGGTCTTTCACCTGGCGCAAGGCTTTCCGTACCACCTCGGCCGTGAGCTGTACCGGCGCCGTCATGGATCACTCCTTCTTTACAATGCCCCTCACGTGCGAAGCTAGTGGACCGCGTACCCGCGCACCAGGCAACGCCGCCGCCGCGCGATCCACCCGTACGCGCGCCGCGCCACCGGGCGCACGCCTGGGACTCGGAAGACGCCCGCCAGCCACCGCCAGCGCGGCAGGAGGCGGAGGATTTCGGGCGCCGCGTCCGCGCCGGCCAGCACGCGGCCGTCGGGAGGGGGAAGCATCAGGTGCATCGCTGCCGCGAGAGCGGGCAGCGGGATGCCGAATCTCGCGACCCGCTCCTGGTCCTGGAACGGGACCACGTCCAGCCGGTGTTGCCGGTCCGAGCGTAGCACCAGATCCACGCACCGCCGGCAGAAGCCGCACTCGCCGTCGTAGATCAGGGTGGGCCGCTCAACGCCCATCGGACGCCTGCGCCGCCCCGTCGGCGACCCGGCCGCGCACTCCCTTGAGAATCGTGAAGGGGCGCCGCGCACGCGGCACGAACGCCCGGTTGGTGAGCAGCACAACGAACAGGTCGCGGTCCGGATCGATCCAGAGCGAGGTGCCGGTCCAGCCGGTGTGGCCGTAGCTCTTGGGGCCGAACCGCGTCCCGGCGCTCGACAGCTGCTCACCGGTGGGGAGCGCCTGCCAGCCGAGGGCACGCGCCTCCGTACCGTGCCTGAAGCCTGCGGCCTTGGTTGTGAACTGTCGCACTGTCTCCGGGCGCACCAGCGCCCGGCCGTCCGGGCCCGCGCCGCTCCGCAACATGAACTGCGCGAACCGGGCCACGTCCCGCGCCGTGGAAAAGAGGCCTGCGTTCCCGGAAACCCCGCGCAGCTTGAAGGCGCTGCCGTCGTTCACGACACCCGCGACGGCATGCCCGTGCCAGACGCCCGTCGGGGCGATCCGTCCCTTGAGCCGGGCCGGCGGCCGGAACGTCGTCTGCTGCAGTCCGAGCGGCGTGAACACCTCCCGAGCGGCGAACACGTCGAGCGGCTGGCCGGCCGCGCGCCGTACCGCCTCCCCGAGCAGGATCGCGTTCAGGTCGCTGTAGATGACGCGCGTGCCGGGCGGGACGCGGGGCTGTTCCGAGAGCACGCGCCGCATCAGCGCCGCGCTGTCGGGAAGGGCCTTGAGCTCCGCGTCCGGGATATCGGCGCGCAGCCCGGACGTGTGGGCGAGGAGCTGCTGCACCGTCACGCCCGCCGTCTCCGTCCCGGCGAGCTCGGGGAGGTACGTCGCGATGGGGGCGTCGAGCGTCACCCGACCGCGGTCCACCAGGATCATCAGGGACGTCGTCGTCGCGATCGCCTTGGTGAGCGAGGCGAGGTCGTAGAGGGTGCTCTCGGGATCGACGCCCGGGCTCCCCGCCGACCAGGTGAGGTGGCCATAGCCCTTGGCGAAGAGGATGGTGTCGCGCCGGCCGATCACCAGCGCCGCGCCAGGATACGCACCCTGCCGGATGCCGTCCAGGACCAGGGGATCGAACGTCGTGGCGTCAAACGCTGCCGGTCGGGGTAGCCCAACCCCCGGGCCATGCCCCGGGGTTGCCACAGACCCCGTTTGCAGGAGCAGCAGAACTGCTAGCACCAGATGCCCGGAATCCGCCGGCTGCACGCAGGACACCGCCCGTCCGCGCCCACCCGCTGCTGTTTGATCACGTACCCGGAGCGCTCGATCAGCAGGTCGCCGCAATCGGGGCAGTAGGTGTTCTCCCAGCGGCCGACCCTGCCCGGAAGGTTGCCGGCGTAGATGAACTTGAGGCCGGCCCGGGCTCCGATGTCGCACGCGCGTAGCAGCGTGTCCGCCGAGGTGTCATCGGGGTCGGTCATCTTGTAATCCTTGTGGAACGCGGTCACGTGCCACGGGATCTCGGGCGAGATCGCGGCGATGTAGTCGGCGGCGCGCGCGAGCTGCGACGCATCGTCGTTGAAGCCGGGTACGATCAGGGTGACGAGCTCGAGCCACAGGCCGCGCTCGTACACCATCCGGATCGCGTCGAGGACGTGTTGCAACACACCACCGAGCTCGCGGTAGCGTTTGTCGTCCATCGCCTTGAAGTCGATCTTGTAACAGTCGGTCCACGGCCGGATGTAGTCGAGGACTTCGGACGTGGCGTTCCCGTTGGAGATGAACGCCGTCTTGAGCCCGTTGGCGCGCGCGACCTTGAAGACGTCCACCGCCCATTCGGCGGTAATCAGCGGCTCATTGTACGACGAGCCGACCAGCCGTGCGCCCTGGCGCAGGGCGAGCCGCACCAGACCCTCGGGGGTCGCGTCGCTGGGCAGCACGCCCGCCGCGTCGTCACGCAGCGCCTGGCTCGTGAGCCAGTTCTGGCAGTAGCCGCAGTGAAAGTCGCACCCCAGCATGCCGAACGTGAGCGTGTCGGAGCCGGGGAGGGCGTGGAAGAAGGGCTTCTTCTCGGTCGGATCGCACTGCAGCGCCGCGACGTAGCCCGCCGGGACGTAGAGCGTGCCGTCCTTGTTGAACCGGACCTTGCAGATGCCACGCCGTCCCGGCCGCACCAGGCAGCGGTGGCCGCAGGCGAAGCACCGCACGGCGCCGCCCTCGAGCTTCTCGACCAACGCTCCTTCCCGCACGCGTGCGTCCAGCACCTGGGCGAGCGTGGCGGCGCCACCGTCGGGAGCGTCGTGGGTCAGGAAGGAGGTGATGGTGCGCTGCGTCATGGGTGGGCCCAACCCGGAATATACGCGGGACCGGCGCTACCGCAGGCTCCCCGGCGGGAGCTGATAGAGCAGCAGCGCGGAGGCGATGTCCCGGGGCGAGAGGTCCCGCACCTTCGTCATCGCGAACATGATGTCGGTCGAGTCCGACGAGTGGTCGAGACCGATCAGGTGCCCGATTTCGTGGAGCGCGACGACGCGGACGTCGTCCCCGGCGAGCGGACGCCCGGCGGGGTCGAAGGTGGCAAGCGTGACCACGCCGCTCACGAGGTGGCCGTCCTGGTCCCAGCTCAAGTCAGTCTGGCCGGTCCGCTGGATCTCGAACTGGAGCCTCCAGCGGAAGCGCACTTCGGCGGATGTGGAGTCCGCGTCGAGGTTGAAGCGCACCGGCACACCGACCTCCTGCCAGCGCTGGAACGCGCTGCGCACCGCGTCGAGGAAGCCCGTCTGAAAGTTGGCGGCCGTACCAGGCCCGAGATACACCTTCACCGGGCTGAAGATGCGGTTGTCCCAGCGATGCAGCATCGAGTCCTCGCTCTGGGCCACGACCTCGTTGAGGTAGGTGTAACCCGCGCTGGCGCGGATGCGGCGCCGCGTCTCGGAGCGAGCGAGCAGCTCCATGTAGCTCGGGCCCGACGTGCCGGCCGAGACCGGCGGCGCGAGCGGGGCAGGGGACTGGCCGCCCTGCGACACCGTCCCGTCGCCCGTGCCGCGCCCCGGCGCGGCGACCGTGTCCGCCCGCGCGACGACGACGCTGGTCGAGTCGACCGGGGCGGCGCGCGACGGCCGGCGCGTGGAGGGCGCGAACACGTTCCACAGCACCGCGGACGTGAAGAACACGGTGAGCCCGGCGATGATGATGGCCAAGCGACGCTCGATCATGTGCGCAATATGTCGGAATGCAGTCGCGTGCCGCTAGCTTTGGCCTGGGGGCGTCTCTATGATTGTGACCTCCCTATGCTGGAACAGTAGGTGTTCGCGTTACCCGCGGGCCCCCTCGTCCGCTGGCGCGGGTGGGTCATCGCGGCGTGGGCGGCGCTCGCGCTGCTGTTCGCCCCGCGGGCTAGCCACGTACAGCAGGTGCTCGCCCTGCGCGGCGGCGCGAGCGAGACCACCGAGTCCGCGCGCGCCTCCGACCTCCTCAAGCAGGCCTTCCCCAGTCCGTTCGCGGACTATGTCGCCATCGTCGTGCACGGGCCGGTGCGCTGGACGAACCAGCGCTTCGAGGTGGTGCTCGACACGCTGAAGGCGGCCACCGAGCGGCGGCCCTACGTCAGCCAAGTGATCTCCGTCCGCTCGATCGGCGAATCCAGCTTTGTCAGCAAGGACCGGCGCACCACATTCCTGATCGCCGCGCTGACGCCGGAATTCACGAGCGACATCAACAAGAGCGTCATCCCCGACCTGCGGGACAAGATCCGGGACGCCCTGGCGCGGGCGCCCGGCTCCGACGGTTTCGATGTGAAGGTGACCGGCTTTCCGGCGCTGGACCACGACGTGCGCACCGTCAGCGCCGAAGACACGGAGCGGGGCGAGGCCCGGGTGCTGCCGCTGACGCTCGTCGTGCTGGTCGTGGCGTTCGGCGCGCTGGTGGCGGCCATGCTCCCGGTCATCGTGGGCCTGCTCGCGATCACCATCGCGCTCGGCCTCGTGACCATCGCCGCACGCTACCTCCCGATGTCGGTCTTCGTGCTGAACATCACCACCATGGTGGGACTCGGCGTGGGCATCGATTACTCGCTGCTCATCGTCACGCGGTTCCGCGAGGAGCTAAATCGCGGGCTGTCGCCGGTCGACGCGGCCGTGCGGACGATCGAGACCGCCGGATCGGCCGTGATCACCTCGGGCATCACGGTGGTGGTGGGCTTCGCCGCGCTCGTATGGACGCCGCTGTCGGACACGCGGTCCGTCGGCGTGGGCGGGCTGCTGGTGGTGCTCGCGGCCGTGCTGCTCGCGACCACGTTCCTCCCGGCCCTGCTGGCGGTACTGGGCCGCAGCATCGACCGACCACGCTGGCTGGCGCGTCCGCTCGCCCGGTTTCACGCACCGACCGGCTGGGAACGCTGGGCGCGTTGGCTCGGGCACCGCCCCTGGCGCGCGGTCGCGTTCGGCGGCGTCGCGATCATCCTCCTCACCCTCCCGCTCGCCAAGATCCGCCTCGGTCTCCCCGCCACCAACTGGTTTCCGCCCGAGTCGGAATCAGGCCAGGGCCTGGCGACGCTGCGGGCGATGGGCGCGAGCGGCGCAATCCAGCCGATCCGCGTCGTGGTGCAGCTCCCGGAAGGCGAGTCGGCGTTGGCCGGACGCCGGTTGCCGGGCCTCAAGGCGCTGACCGACTCGCTGCGCAAAGACCCCCGGGTGCGCGAGATACGCGGTGTGGCGAGCATCCGACCGGGAATGTCGACCCTGCAGCTCGCGATCTATTACAGCGACGTCGAGGCGGTCCACGCCGCGAATACCAAGTTCTTCGACGCCTATCTGAGCGCCGACCGGCGCATCACGCTGCTGGATGTGATCCCCGCGGATACCGTGTCGCTGGCGGGCATGATGGACGTGGCGCGACACGTTCGCGCCGTCGTCGCCCGAGGCGTGCGGGGACTGGCGGGCGCCGAAGTCGTGGTCGGCGGCTTCGCCGCCTCCAACGTCGATACCCAGCACGAGCTGTTGCGGCGCTTCCCCGAGACAGTCGGGCTCGTGCTGACCATCACCGCCATCATGCTGTTCATCGCGTTCCGCTCGCTGTTGGTTCCGCTCAAGGCGGTGCTGTTGAACTGCCTGTCGGTGAGCGCATCGTTCGGGCTCACCGTGCTCGTGTTTCAGGAGGGGTACGCGGGAAGGCTGTTCGGGCTGGAAGGCCCGACGCAGGCGATCTGGGTGGTCGTCCCCGTGCTGGTGTTCGCCATCGTATTCGGGTTGTCGATGGATTACGAGGTGTTTCTGCTGACGCGCGTGAAGGAAGTGTTCGACAAGACCGGTCGCAACGATCACGCCACCATGGAGGGGCTCTCCGCCACCGCGTCGACGATCACCAGCGCCGCGCTGATCATGATTCTGGTGTTCGGGACCTTCGCCTTCGCCCGGGTCCTCGCGGTGCAGCTCGTGGGGTTCGGTCTTGCGGCCGCGGTGCTGCTGGACGCCACGCTCATTCGCATGGTGCTGGTGCCGGCCATCATGCACATCGCGGGGAGATGGAACTGGTGGCCGGGGGTGCGGGCTCCCAAACTGGAAAGAGAGACCAGCGCCTAGGACGTAGCGCTCCTGTCATCCAACTGCCGCAGCTGCGCGCCCCACAAGTCCCAATGCCAGGCCGGGACCCTGATTCCGGTCCTGGGGTCTTTCAGCGGCTTGTACTGCAGCCATTCCGGCCGCATGCCGAGCTCGGCGCCAAGCGCCAGCAGGCGCTGCTTGTCGGCGCTCACGAGGTGCACCATGCGCTCCCCGTTGTGGACGTGCCGATGAAGCCAAACGCCGCCGTCGAGGGCGAAGCACATCCCCTCGCGGCGGCGCGTGAATTCGCGGTAGGGCTGGTCTAGGAGCAGGAAATGCGGCCCTCGGTCGTGGCGCTGCCGACCGGCGCCGCTGCGCCCGAGAAGAGGTAGCAGCGGCGGGGCGTGTTGGCGCTCGACGCCGTCGCCGACCACCCCTGAGCCGTGGCCTCGTTGACCGTGAGGCTGACGCCCGTCGACGCCTTGAAGTTATTCATGGCGTTGAGGTTCGGCGTATAGGTCGAGCTATCGTAAAAGAAGGCTTCTTCCGCGGTCGCGAGGTTACGCAGGTCGGACTTCATCGCGCCGATGTACGCCTTCTCCTTCGTGTTGGCGAACTTCGGAATCGCGATCGCCGCGAGAATCCCGATGATCACCACCACGATCAAGAGCTCGATCAGCGTAAAACCGCGTCGACCCGTCACCTGCGTACCCTCCGGGCGCCAAAGGGCGCCGAACCCTAGAACGCACGCACGTGGGCCGGCGCCACCTATAGTGGCAACCGGACGACAATCCTGCAAGAGCCATGCTTAACTCTTGGCATCGACCCAATTGCTTCCTACACCGATACTTACGACGAGCGGCACGCGCAGATTCGCGGCCCCCTCCATATGGCTTTTTACCACGTCCGTGGCGCTCCCCTGCTGCCCCTCCGGCACCTCGAACACGAGCTCGTCGTGCACCTGCAAGAGCATCCGAGCCGCGAGGCCGCGCGCTCGCAACGCCCGCTCGATGCGGATCATGGCGATCTTGATCAGGTCCGCCGCGGATCCCTGGAGGGGTGAGTTGGTCGCGGTGCGCTCGCCGAACGCGCGGATATTGAAGTTTCGGTCCTTCAGCTCCGGAATGTAGCGCCGCCGCCCGAACAGCGTCTCGACGTACCCCCGCTCGCGCGCCTCGGCGACCGTCCGGTCGAGCCAGGTCCGCACGCCGGCGAACCGCGCAAAATACTCCGCGATGAACGCCTTCGCCTGGTCCTGCGAGATGCCGAGCTGGCGGGCGAGGGCGAACGGTCCCTGCCCGTAGATGGTGGCGAAATTGATCGTCTTCGCGCGGGCGCGCATCTCCGGCGTCACGTCGTCCTGGGGCACGCCGAAGATGATCGCCGCCGTCTGGCGGTGGATGTCTCCGCCCTGCTCGAAGGCCCGCACGAACGCCGGGTCGCCGGACAGGTGGGCGAGCAGCCGCAGCTCGACCTGGGAGTAGTCGGCGGTGAGGAGCAGCCACCCCGGGGCCGCCACGAAGGCTCGCCGGATCGCCTCGCCGCGCGGCGTCCGCACGGGGATGTTCTGGAGATTCGGATCCGAGGACGACAGGCGGCCGGTGGCGGCGCCGGCCTGGTTGTAGCTGGTATGGATTCGCCCGGTTCGGGGATTGATGAACCCCGGCAGAGCGTCCACGTAGGTCGACTTGAGCTTCGCAAGCTCGCGGTACTCGATCAGCAGGCGCGGGACCTCGTGCCCCATGGCGGCGAGCTGCTCCAGTACGTCGTAATCGGTGGACGGTCCGGTCTTCGTCTTCTTGAGGATGGGAAGCTGGTGCTTCTCGAACAGGACGTGGCGCAGCTGCGGAGTCGAGTTGATGTTGAACTCGGTACCCGCCGTCCGGTAGATCGCGCGCTCGAGCTCGGCCAGCTCCCGGGCGAACTGACGCGAGATGTCCGTCAGTCGCTCGAGATCGACGCGCACGCCGCGCCACTCCATTTCGACGAGCACGGAGACGAGCGGCACCTCGACGGTCTCGAGCAGCGCGAGCAGGCGGTGGTCCTCGAGCTCGGGCTGGAACGCCTCACGCAGCCGCAGCACCACCTCACTGTCGCCGCAGGAGTACCGGGCCGCGTCCGCCACCGGGACCGCCGCGAACGGGCGCTCGGCCCGCCCGCGCCCCGCGACGTCCGCATAGGTCCGCATCTCGAGCGACAACCGCTCGCGCGCCAGGTCGTTGATCGCGTGCGAGCGGCGACCGGGGTCGAGCACGAAGCTCGCGAGCAGCGAGTCGTAGACCACGCCCGCGAGCTCGATGCCGGCGCGGCGCAGCACCAGCCAATCGTACTTGATGTTGTGTGCCGCCTTGGGCACGCGGGCGTCCGACAGCAGCTCACGCAGCGGCGCGATGGCCTCGCTCGCCGGGGGTGGGAGGTTGCGCGGTGGTGTTCCACCGGCGAGCGCGCCGTCGGGGGCGACGTGCGCGAACGGGAGATACCACGAGCGGCCCGGTGCGACGGCGAGCGACATGCCGACGATCTCCGCCCGCATCGGGTCGAGCGCCGATGTCTCCGTGTCGAGCGCCACGAGCCGGGCGCGGCGACACTCCGCCACCACGGCGGCGAGCGCGGCGGGATCGTCGACGATCGTGGGCTCGACGGCCAGGGCCGTAAGCGCGGGAGCTCCGGCGACGGCGGGCGCCTGCCGGTCCGCCGGAGCGGGGCTTCTCGTGCCCACGGCTTCGAGCGATCCGAGCTTCGGGATGAGCGAGCGAAACTCGAGCTCGGTGAAGAGCTCGCTCAAGCGCGCGACGTCGGGCGGGCGGACCCGCAGCCCCTCGAGGTCGAGCGTGATCGGCACGTCGCGGCGGATAGTGACGAGGTCACGTGACAGCCGTGCCAGCTCGACATCGCGCGCCACCGCTTCGCGGGCGCGCTTGCCGGCGATCCGCTCCGGGTTTGCCAGGATCGCGTCGAGATCGCCGAAGGTGCGCAGCAGCTCGAGGGCGGTCTTCTCCCCGACGCCCTTCACGCCGGGAACGTTGTCCGACGTGTCCCCCACGAGCGCCAGATAGTCGGTCACGCGCGTGGGGGGCACGCCGAGCCGTTCGCTCGCGTTGGTCTCGTCGACCCAGTGCTCCTCGACTGCGGCCGGGCCCCCCCGGCCGGGGTTCAAGAGCGCGATGCGGGGCCCGATCAGCTGGTAGAAATCCTTGTCCCCCGACACGATGACGACCTGGACGCCGCGGGATGCCGCCTGGATCGCGAGCGTCCCGATGACGTCGTCCGCCTCGTACCCCTCGACCCCGACGACCGGCACGCGGAAGGCGGCGAGGATCTGCTCGATCCGTTCGACGGAGCGGTCGAACTCCTGCTGCAGCTCGGCGGTGAGCTTCTCGCGCGTCGCCTTGTACGCGGGGTAGGCCTGTTGCCGAAACGACTCGCCCACGTCGTGCACCCACGCGAAGTAGTCGGGCCGCCGCCGGTCCAGCAGGCGGATCAGGAAGTTGGTGATTCCCCAGGCGGCGGACGTGTTCTCGCCGCGCCGCGTCGTGAGCGGACGGGCGATCATCGCGAAGAAGGCCCGGTAGATCAGGGCGTAGCCGTCGACGAGATAGAGGGTCGGCTGAGGCTCGGTCATGGCGGGACAAACATACAAAAACCCCGCCCGGCGGTTCTCGCGGGCGGGGCGACGCGAATGGCGTGGGGTCGCTACACGCGCACGACGTTCATGGCGTGCAGCCCCTTGTCCCCGGTCTTCACTTCGAACTCCACCGCTTGCCCTTCGGCGAGCGTCTTGAAACCGTCCATCTGGATCGCCGAGAAGTGCACGAACACGTCCTCGCCCGCCTCCTGCTCAATGAAGCCGTACCCCTTGGCGTCATTGAACCACTTCACCTTTCCCCTGGACATTCGATCTGCCTCCTGCAAGGTCACACGATGGGGCATGGCGCCCGCTCGACCCCCTGTCGAGCGCGATAGAAATGATGCGGGCCGGAGGGCTTGTCAAGCAGTCGCTCAATTGCTCGTGACGCCGTACAGGGCGCGGTAGACCTCACGGTTGCGCAGCACCGAGCGCACGTACCCCCGGGTTTCCTGGTACGGGATCAGCTCGACGAATTGGTCGACGTCGGTCGTGGCCGCGCGAGCCAGCCAGCGCGTCACGGGCGTGACGCCGGCGTTGTACGCCGCCACGGCCGCGTCGACGCGCCCGCCGAAGCGACGCAACAGCTCGTCCAGATGGGCCGCCCCGAGGTGGAGGTTCAAGTCGGGCACGGTGATCCAGTCGGGATAGAAGGTGACGTCGAGCCCGCGGGCGGTGAGGGCGGCGGTCTCGGGCGTGAGCTGGGCCAACCCCCGCGCCCCGGCGGGCGAAAGCGCCTCGGCGTCGAACACACTCTCCTGGCGCACGATCGCGACGAAGAGGAAGGGGTCGACGCCGAATTCGGCCGCCTCCGCCTCAACCGCCGGGCGGTTCGGCCACGGGAAGATGGCACGCAGCACGCGCGGATCGGCGGGGGCCTTGAGGGCCGCCTGCCAGCCGACGCGCACGGCCGCCGGCCCGAACCCGCGGATCGCGAGCCCGTCGCTCCAAGCGAGCAGCGCTTCGATCTCCTGCTGCGGCGCGCGGCCCAGGATGGCCCGCACTTCGAGCTCGGCCGCGGTGTCGAGCCCGGCGAGCACGAGGGTGTCGAGGCGGGCGAGCGACGCTGCGACCGCCGGGGACGCCGCGGGCAGCGGCGGCGCGGACAGGCGGAGGGGTGGCAGCGGCACCTCGCGTCGCGCCCGCAGGCCGTAGTAGCCGATCGAGTCCTCGTGTGCGAGCGCCACCCACGCCGCCTCCGCGGCGGCCGTGTCGCCCCGCAGCAGCGCCAGCCTGCCGAGCCAGAACCGGGCGGCGGTGCGCTGCGGCGCCGCGGTCGCGACCTCCGCCTGGTACAGCGCCGCCGCGCTGTCGAGCAAGCCATGGCGCTGTGTCTCGGCCGCGAGCCGAAAGCGCGCCAGCGACGCCCGCACGTCGGCGGGATAGCGCGCCACCAGCTCGGCGAACCACGGCGTCGCGCCCGCCCAGTCGCCGCGGTCGGCGAACATGTCCCCGAGCACGTAGAGCGCGGTCGGCGCGGCCGTGTCGCTGGGATACGACTGGGCGAATCCCCCGAGCGCTTCGCGGGCGCCCGGGTCGCCGAGGCGGACGAGGATGCGCGCGCGGCGATAGATCGCCAGCGGCCCGAGCGCGGCGTCCTTCGCCGCCGCCCGGTAGGCGCGCTCGGCATCGCGCAGGCGTCCCGCCCCTGCAAGCAGCTCCCCGAGCAGCAGCAGCGTGGCCGCGCTAGAGTCGCCCTGACGCACGGCCCGTTCCACTTCCAGGCGGGCGTCCGCGGCGGCGCCGTGGGGCTTCATCGCGCGCGCGAGCGCCACGCGCTCGGGCGCGGTGCGGGGCGGGAGCGACGCGAGCACCACGCCCACGGCCGCGGCGGCATCGTCCGTCTCGGGCGCTCGCGCCATCAGCCCGTACAGGGCGTCGCGGGCCCGACCCGAGTCGCCGCGCGCCAACGCCAGCCGGCCGACGTCGAGGGCGCGCCCGGCTTGCGCGAAGGCCTCGAGCGCGGCGAGGCTGTCGCCGGCGGCGAGCAGGGCGCGGGCGCGAGCTACGGGCACTTCGCGCGCGGCCGGGGGGGTCACGTCGGCGAGCAGGCGGAACGCGGTTGCGGTGTCGCGCGTGACGCGGGCCTGACGCACCCGCAGCCACGCGTCGATCGCGGCCAGACCGGCCGCGCGTGCCGCCCCGTATGCCGCCGCGGCGCTGTCCGGCTGCTCGGCCGCCTCCCAGGCGAGGCCGGCCCGCACCGCGAGCAAGGCGGCCCGGGGGCCGTGGGCCCGCGACTGGGCGGCGGCGTAGTCGGCGGCCGCCGCTGCCGCGAGCCCGAGCCGCGCTTCCGCCTCCGCCAACACCGCCAGTCCCTCACCTTCGGCATAGTCCGTGAGCCAGGGCTGGCCGGCAAGCAATCCTCGGGCCCGGTCGTAGCGACGGGCGTGCAGCTCGGCCTTCGCGCCGGCGAGGATGAAGGCCGGGTCGAAGTGCAGCTCGCGCGCTGAGGCCGCGAGCAGCGTTTCGGCGGCGTGCCAAGGGCGGCCCGCGAGCCGCAGCGACTCGGCCCGCTGGGCCGCCATCTGCGACGGGTTTGTTTGTGCCGGGAGCGCGAGCGGCGTCACCACGCCGACCACGAGCAGGGCCGCGCGCCGCTTCACTGCCCGCGGCGCACCCGCGAGAGCACGCGCTGGTACTCCGCGCGGGACATCGGCGTGAGCCGGAACCGGCCGAAACCGGTTTGGTCCTGGAAGAACAGGGTCAGCCGCAGCGCGGTGAACGACCAGCGAATCAAGCGCACGCCGCTGCGCGACACGTCGCTCGAGGCGTCGAACACGTCGTCGGGCTCACCCAGTGTGATGAACACCTCACCCCGGTCGGTGAGCCAGCCCGGATCCCCGCTTTCCCGGAAGCGCTCGTTCGCGATCTGGACGCGCCGAAAGTACTGGTCGAGCGCTTCGTTCTCGGGCGTCATCGCCACGGGATCGGTGGCCTTGTAAAACCGGCGCCACACCTGGGCCCGCTCTTCGGGCGCAGCCTTGCGGAGACTGTCGACCCAGTTCTGCCGGTCGAAGTAGCGCAGCAGGTTGATCATCTCGTCGAAGTTCGTGATCGCCCACTGATCGGAAAAGCTCACCACGAAGGGGGCCCTCACCGAGGGCGGCGCGCCGCCCTCGGGCAGGAGCGCGGCGACCTCGACGCTCCCTTCGCCCACGGAGAGGTCGCCGGGTCGAAAGGCGAACTGCGTGGAGCCGAAGCGGCCGTCGCCCACCAGCGCGACCGTGTCGTGGGCCACCTCGGCGCCGCTCTGGTCGAAGCCCCGCGCGGCGAGTCGGACGCCCGAGGGCAGCCCGTACGCCTCGATGTAGAAGCGCAACGTGTCCGCGCCGTACGGCAAGGTGGCCCGTGGGTTGACCAGCAGCTTCGGCAAGTCGGCGACGTGGCTGCGCCCCGGCCCCTGGTAGACCGGGATCGGCGAGCTGAGGGCGCGTCCCGCGAAGCGCGGCACGGTGTCGAGGTGCTCCTGGCGGGTGGTGGCGGGGTTGTTCCGATCCCGCACCGTGACGCTCACCGTGTACACGCCCGGCCGCAGGCCGATGAACTGCTGGTAGATCACGCTCTCGTCGCCACGCAGCGTCTCCTGAAAGGTGCGAACCCGCACCGTCTCGTCGCTCGCGATCTGCCGCGCCGCGGCCGTGTCGGCGCGGAACGCCACTTCCACGTGGTACTGCGCGACGAACGTGTTGCCGTCGCGCTGGAAGCTGAGGGCGTGGTTCGCGAGCGACAATGCGAACACCGCGAGGGTCGAGTCGGGGGTGGCGTCGGCGACGTACCGCACAGCAGCCACGAAGGGGAGCGGGGGACCGGCGACGAGGAATCCCAGGCGGCGGTACAGGGACCCGGCATCGGCCAGCGACGGCAGCGCGCTGCCGGGCTGCGGCCGCGGCCCGGTACCGACCCGTTGCCAGGAGCCGCAGCCGGTCGCGGCCAGACTTGCCAAGAGCGCCCATTCGCCGAGTCGTCTCACTTGCCCAACCTCAAATGCGGACGTTAGTTTCGCGCGTTCCCATGTCCAGCGAGAACCTCGCCGGCCGGACCGTCGCCGGCTACCGCCTCCTCGAGCGCGTCGGTGAGGGAGGCACGGCCGAAGTCTATCGGGCCGAGCACCCGGAGCGCGGCCCCTGTGCGTTCAAAGTATTGCGGCAGCGTCTGCGGGGCGACCCCACGGCGGTGAAGCGCTTCCTGCGAGAGGCCGGCTACGGCACGCGCGTCCGGCATCCCGGCGTGGTGCGCACGTACGACTACGGCGAGGCCGACGGTCTGTACTACCTCGCGCTCGAGTGGGCGGACGGGAAATCCCTCGCAGACTACGTACACCGCGCGGGGCGCCTCGCTCCGGCCCAAGTGGGCCGCTTGGTCCGCCAGCTGGCGGACGCCCTGGGCGCGGCCCACCAGGCGGGCATCATCCACCGCGACCTGAAACCCGAGAATATCATCTATGAGCCGGCGACGGAACAGGTCAAGCTGCTCGACTTCGGGATCGCGCGCGATGCGGAGCTGCCCGCCGAGGAGCGGCTCACCCGCACCGGCTTCTTCGTGGGGACGCTCAAGTACGTGGCCCCCGAGGCGCTCTCGGGGGAGCTGGTCGATGGCCGGGCCGACATCTTCAGCCTCGCCACGATCACCTATTGGCTGCTCGCCGGCGTACACCCCTTCAGCGGGCGCACGCCGCGCGAGCTGTTCCAACAGCTGCTCAGTGGGGCCCCGGTACCGCTGAACCAGGCAGTCCGCGGCGTCCAGTTCCCGGCGGCGCTCGAGGCCGCTGTCATGCGCGGTCTGGCGCGCGACCCGGCGAAACGACAGCCCACCGTGGCGGCGTTCGCCGCCGATGTCGAGGCCGGGATTGCCGCCGGGCCGGGTCCGAGCGGCGCTGGACTGCTCGAGGGGCTGAAACGTGCCTTGGGATGGCGCCGCTGATAGAGTTTAGTAGTAGTACTTACTACTACTCTCACCAACCATGAGCACGATTTCGGGCCTCGAGCAGCGGCTGCGCGATCTCCTGCGGGAGCGATCCATCACGCAGGGCGACTTCGTGCTGGCCTCTGGGGGTCGCTCGACGTTCTACATCGACGCCCGCCGTACCACCATGGCGGCCGAAGGCCTCGCGGTCATCGGCGCGCTCGCGCTGGAGCGCCTGGCGACCCTCGGGTGGCGGCCCGACGTGGTGGGCGGGCTCACCCTGGGCGCCGACCCCGTCGCGTTCGCCATCGCCGCCGCCAGTCGGGGCGCCGGGCGCGGCCGGGCGGTTGACGCCTTCTCCGTGCGCAAAGAGGCCAAGACTCACGGCACGGGGCAGCGCATCGAGGGATGCTTCTTTGCCGGTGCCGCGGTGGTGATCGTAGAGGACGTGATCACCACCGGTCGATCGGCGCTCGAGGCGATCGGCGCGGTCGAGGCCGCAGGCGGCCGCGTGCTGGGAGTGCTCGCGGTCGTGGACCGGGAGGAGGGGGGTCGGGCCGCGCTCGAGCAGGCCGGCCATGCGGTGGCGGCGTTGGTCAGCGCGACGGAGCTCGGGCTGCGGTGACGGCGGCCGGTGACGTAGCGCTGCTCGTCGTCCGGCTGAGCGATTCGTTCGGCGACTTCTGGCCCGCCCTCGCCCGCGAGCTCGACGTGCCGCTCACGGAGTGGACCCCGGGGCCGGACGCGCCGCCGCCGCCCCGCGCCGGGGTCGTGCTCGTTGCGGCGGGGGGACACGAGACGGAAGTCGGCAGCGTCCTGCTGCTGCTCGGCATGCCCGCGGACATCCCGGTAGTGGCCGTCGGAGCGTCCACGTCGCATCGCGTGGCCGCGCAGGCGGTGGCGGCCGGCGCGTCCGACTATTTCGCCCTCCCCGACGACCGCGACGGGCTGCGCGACGCACTCGCCGTCGCCGTGCAACGCCGCCGTGCCGCCATCGGGCGCGCCGCCCTGTCACTCCTGGAAGCCCAAGCGCACGCCTTCCGCGAGATCGTGGGGGAAAGCCCCGCGTTGCGTGCCGTACTCGAGCGCGCCGCGCGCGTCGTGCCCCACGCGGAGGCGACCGTCCTGCTCACGGGCGAGACAGGCACTGGGAAGGAGCTGCTCGCTCGGGCACTCCACTATGGCGGGCCGCGCGCCGCGGCGCCGTTCGTAGAGCTGAACTGTGCCGCTCTCCCGGCGCCCCTGCTCGAGAGCGAGCTGTTCGGCCACGAGCGCGGCGCGTTCACCGACGCCAGGACCGCCAAGCCCGGCCTGTTCGAAGTCGCCGAAGGCGGCACGCTGTTCCTCGACGAGATCGACCGCCTCGCCCCAGAGCTGCAGGGGAAGCTGTTGCGCGCCCTCGAGCAAAAAACCATGCGTCGCCTCGGTGCGACGGTGAGCCACACCGTCGACGTGCGCATCGTCGCCGCGACGAATACCGATCTCGCGGCCGCCGTGCAGCACGGACTGTTCCGGGAGGACTTGTACTACCGGCTCAACGTCGTGACGCTGGAGCTGCCGCCGTTGCGGGCGCGCGGACAGGACGTCGTCCTGCTCGCCGAGTTCTTTCTGAGCAGATTCAGCGCTCGCTACGGGCTGCCCGAACCGCCGCTCACGCCTGAGGCACGCCGCACCCTGCTCGCACACTCCTGGCCCGGAAACATCCGGGAGCTCCGCAACACGATCGAGCGCACCATCCTGCTGTCCCCGGCCGGTACCTTCGCCGTCGCCGAGCTCGGGCCGGCCCGCGTGACCACTGCCGCTGCCCCCGTCCCCTTCCCCGCTACGCTGGCGGAAATCCAGAAGGCCGCCGCGCGCGCGATGCTCGCCGCGACCGGCGGCAACCGGTCGGAGGCCGCCCGCCGGCTCGGCATATCCCGGTCCCGGCTGTTGCGCTTGTTGGAACGCGGTGACGCGAATTGAGCCAGCTGAGCCGAGGTGACTCAGGTGGCGGCGACCATCACCCTGTCTGAGAACGACTTACGGTGGCCCAGCGCTTGCCCCGGTCAGGCGCTGACCCGGTGCGCGGAAGGATCGGTATGCGACGACTGTTCGTTGGATTCGTGGTGTTGGCCATCGCGCTCGCTTGCAGCGACACGAGCGCCCCCGTGGCGACAGCGGTTCCCACCTCCCGGCTCCACATCGTGGCGCAGAGCGCGAGCGCTCCGCCCTTGTACGCCGACAGCGTGAGTTTCTACGCCGTGGTAGGTCAGGACCGGGAAGTGCGCATGTATTACCAGGGGGCGACCCCGGGGGTCCGCGGCGACGAGATGCTCCGATTCAAGGTACCGGGCGACGGCCTGCTGCGCCGGCCCGACGGGACGGCGTTTCAACCGGGCGACTCGATCCTGATCGCCGTGAAAGCCATCGATCCCGCCAAGTTTCTCTTCGATTTCCAGCCCACCGGACTCGAGTTCAGCCCAGATCACCGCGCCGAATTGACGCTGCAATACCACAACGACGAGCACGACTACAACAGCGACGGCAGGGTCGACACGACCGATGCCCGCATCCAGGGCCAGCTCGATGTCTGGCAGCGCCAGCCGCCGGACACGCTGTGGCACCCCCTCGGGGCGTCGAACTATGAGTCGTACGAGGAGCTCGATGTCAAGATTCCACACTTCACCGACCACGCGATCGCGTGGTAGGGACCTGACGGGAGCCGTGTGGTAAGCTCGCTCGCGGACGAATCGGCGCTGCTGGCGCAGCTGCGCGAGCTGGCGGATCAGGGCCGGTACCGCGAAGTCCTGGACCGCTTGCGCGGTCTGCCGATCGCGGCGCTCGAAGGCCGCACGGTGTTCGCACTGCTCGCCTCCGAAGCCCACGGCCGCCAGGGCGATCACATGGAAGCCCAGCGCTGGGCGGAGCTCGCCCTGGTGGCGGCGCGCGCCCGGGGCGAGCGTCCGACCGAGCTGCGCGCCCTCAACTACCAGGGCGCGATTGCGCTGCGGCACGGCGACGTGGACGAGGCGGAGCAGCGGTTCGGCGACGCGCTGAACCTGGCGCGCGCCGTGCGGGACCACGCCGCGCAGGCGCGCTGCCTCAACAACCTCGGCATCATCGCCTCGCTCAAAGGCGACGCCGAGGCGGCGCTCGCCAGCTACCAGTTGGCCCTCGCCGCGTATCAGCAGGCGGGGCTGGTGCGCGGGATGGCGGAGACGCATCACAACATCGCAATCAGCTGGCGGGAGCGAGGTGTCTACCCGCGGGCGCTCCAGGCGGCGGAGCAGGCGGTCCGGCTCGCCACGGTCGCGCGCGACGACAGCCTGGTCGGCTTGGCCTTCACCGGGCGAGCCGAGATCCACTTGCTGATGGGCGACGCCGATCTCGCCGGTGTGGAGCTCGAGCGCGCGGCGGAAGCGTACCGGCGGGTGAATTTCGCGGCGGGACTGCCGGAGGTCTGGCGCCTCCAGGCGGCCGTGGCCCGCGCGCGCGGCGATCTCCCCGGAGCGCTCCGCCTGCTACGGCAGGCGGCGGAGCTCGCTACGACGCAGGCCAGCGCGGAGAGCCTGGCCGATATCGAGCGCGACTTTGCTGCGGTACTGCAGCTCAGCGGTGATGCGTCCGGCGCCGACGCCGCGCGCCAGCGGGCGATCACGCTGTACCAACGGCTCGGTGCAAAGAAGGCCGCTCAAGACCTCGGTCAGTGGTGAGCGCCGTCCTCACCCTCGTGGGCGTCGTCCTGACCGTCCTCGTCGTTGTCCTTGAAGCTCTGGAACGATCGGATGATGTTGTCCCGCACCAGGTCCTCGTTCACGCCACCCTGCTCGGCCGTGGCGGGATCGACGAGCGTGTCGCTGCTCCGGAACCAGCCGCTCAGGTCCAGACTCACCGTCAGCTTCGCCGGCGTCCCCGCGGTCACCACGACCGGTGGGTTGAACCGGAGCTCCTGCTCCACGTTCAGCTCGCTCGTGTACGTGAAGGCGGCGCCGTTGAACGTCCCCTTCACCCGGACGCTGATCCCGGCGAAATCCGGATGCGCCACGAGAAAGGCGTGATCCGCCGCGTCGCCGTCGTCCGACGGCTTGTGAATCTGAAATCTCAGCTCGTCGAACGTCCCGGCGGGCACGGTGGCCTCGAACATCCGCTCGATTCCGCCGAGCGGGAGGTCGACTAAGATCGGCCCGGCCTCCAACTCCTCGCACTCTTCGGCCGCGTCGTTCATTTCGTTCGCTTGGTTCCCGTCGCTGGCCGGGTTCGCCGCGGTGGGCTGGCTTGGCTCGGGGCCTGATCCGCTCTCACAGTTGGATCGCTCGACGGGCTTCAGCTCCACTTTGCGCAGCACCAGCTCGACGCTGGTGATCGCCAGGGTGTTCTTGCTGTCGTCCGTGAAGGTCTCGGGGCCACCGGCCTCGAGCGAGGCGGTCACGGCTTGACCGGTGGGAGCCGACAGGACCGCCGACGTCTGCACAGTCGAGAGGGCGAGGCTGACCTTGCCCGCGCCGCGGGGGGCGGCCCCGTCGGTGCACGCGACCAGGGCGAACGTGGCCAGGATCACGAGGGGCTGGGCCCGGTGATTTCGCATGAGGTTCCTCCGAAACAGGGTGGATGGCTCGTTGCCTTCGCATGGGGCAGAACCCGTGCCCCGTCGACCACGCCGCGGGCCTTCGCGGAATTGCATTTCGGCGGTGCATGAGGTGGCTCAAAACGAGCCATGCTGGAGCACGATGTGACACGGCAGCCCGGCTTGGCGGGCAGCGACTTGTGTCCGACCCCGTGGCGTGTATGATGCTGATCCGATGGTGCAAGCGGTAACAGCCCAGCCAGGCGCGGCCGACCACCGATCGCTCGCCTCCCGGATGCGCGGTTGGAAAGACGATGCCTCCGGGCTCGAGCAGCGGCTCAAGGACCTCGAGACGATCGCGCGCAGCTTGCGGCGTCGCTGGTGGCTCGTCGGGCTCGGGTTGGCGCTCGGGCTGACCGGGTGGGCGTTCGGGGTCGTGCGCACGCGACCCGGGACGATCGTGCTGGTGGGCGGGGGCGGACTCGTCCTCAACGCGCTGCTCGGCATCATCAACGAGCGCGGCTGGTATCGCTGGTGGCTCATCTACGGGCTCGCCCTGTTGGACGTCCTGCTCGTCGGTGTGCTCGTCGTATGGTTCGGCCACGGCGGCTTCGCGGTGGCGTTCCTGATCGCCGTCCTCCCCTACGCGTTCGACCAGGGTCACACCGTCGGCAATTTTCTGGTGCTGACGGCGGCGCTCGCCTACCTCGGAGCGAGCTACCTGCATGATGCACTGTACGGCGGAGCCGGGGGGCAGACCGCGGCGGGACTCGAGACGGTGGGGCTCATCACGGTGGCGTGGGCGCTCAAGCAGATTCCGGCGACGCTGATCCGGCGGATCCGGGACGCGCGCGACGTCATGGGCGAAGCGGAGCAGGGCCAGCTCGCGGTGCGGGCTCCGGCGGAGGAGTCCGACGAGCTGGGGTTCCTCGAGAAGAGCTTCAACCGCATGCTGGGAGAGATCGGCGCGACCATCTCGACCGTGCAGCGCGAGGCCGACGAGGTGGCGGCCTTCGCCGAGCAGCTTGCGGCGTCCGCCGAGGAGCTGCACGCGACCTCCGAGACGGTCACGCATACAGCACAGCACCTCGCGCGGGACCTGGCCCAGCAGCGGGAGCTGGCGGAGGGGGCGCGGGGCGAGAGCGCGAAGGCCGCCGACCAGGCGGAGTCGCTGCGGGTCCGGGCCGAGTTGATGCAGGTGGACGCGGCGCGGCTCGTGGCGGCGGCACAGCGGGGTCGGGAGCGAGTGGCGCGGGCGAGCCAGACGCTCCGTGCCGTGGGTGACGAGGTGCGCGCCACGGCGTCCACGGTAGCCGGGTTGTCGGGGATGTCCGAGCGGATCGGCGGGTTCGCGCAGACCATCGCCCGCATCGCCCGGCAGACCCATCTGCTCGCCCTCAACGCGGCGATCGAGGCCGCCCGCGCCGAGGAGCACGGGGAGGGGTTCGCCGTCGTGGCGGATGAAGTCCGCTCGCTCGCCGGCGAGGCTGGGAAGTCGGCACGGGAGGTCGCGGAGCTCGTCTCCGAGCTCCGCGCCGGGATCGACGCCGCCGCGCGGGCGATGCAATCGGGCGAAGCGAAGGTGCGCGACATCGGCGCCGTCGCGGCCGAGGCCGATAGCGCGCTCCAGGAGCTGCACCAGGGGATCGAGCTGGTGGGCGATCTGGTCGACGCCACGGCGGAGGTGTCGCGCGGTCAGGCGCAGCGGCTCGCCGAACTGGCCCAGTCGCTGCAGCAGGTGGCCGCGATCTCGAGCGGATCCTCTCAGAGCGCCGACGGCGCGGCCGCCGCCACGCAGGCCCAGATCACCTCGATGGGCGATTTGACCGCGACATCGCAGCAGCTCGCCCAGCTGGCGGAGCGCCTGCGTGCCAGCATCGCCCGCTTCTCGGTCCTGCGGCGGGACCCCGCACCGCGGGAGCATCCGAGCACGCGAGCCGCGGCCGACTGATCACCCCGCCCGGGACACGCGAGTCGCGTCGGGTCCTTGGTCCCACATCCCCGCGTTGAGGGGGTGAAACGCGTGCAGGGTATCCCGGTACGGGGTGACGAGCAGGTCGACGTAGCGCGCGAGCGAGACGTCGAACGGGAAACGCCGGCGGAACTCGCCGGCGGTGACGCCCAACATCGCTTTCAGGTGCCGGCCGAAGCTCTGCGGCGACGAGTAGTCGAGCCGGTAGGCCACATCGGAGACGGACAGGCCGGGGTTGAGGAAGAGATAGGCGGCGTGCAGCAGCCGCATGCCGGCGAGATAGGTCTTGGGCGACGGGAGGCCGACCCGGTAAAAGCGCGACATCAGCGTGCTGGGGCAGATGCGGAGGTGACGGGCCAGGCCGCGCACCGTGCTGAGGACGGGGGCGAGGCGCGCCAGCGCCTCGAAGAACACCCGCACCTCCTCGGGCGCGTCGTCGAGCGCGGGCACGACGCGCGCCAGGATGCGCGCCGCTACGGGCGAGGCGGGGTGGGCGAGCAGGTCGCGCAACCGGCGCCAGCCGGCAGCCTGGGTGCAATCGACCGCGGTCCGGACGCCGGTGGCGCCGAGCCGCAACAGTGTTTCCGTGACGTCGTGGTCATGGCGTGACACGAGCGCGACCGCGGGGATGGCGGGAAACTCACGCACGAAGCGGGCGACCCCGGGCAATTCATCGCCGCAGCGGTGCACCGAGAGGACCAGGGCGTCGACGCGCTTGCGGCGGGCCGCGTGCAACGCGTCCCGCAGCGAGTTGGCGTGCAGCGTCGTGAAGCAGCCGTCGCCGGCCGCGTCGACACGCGGGCGTTCGGTCGGGGGCAGGACGGTGCACACGGTCACCATACCGGCGCGACAATAACCAGACGCCGTCAACTCCCGGTCAAGGTACGCCGCGCTCACTTCCGGCGGCGGCCGAGGCGACAGGAGGGCCCTCAACTTCGCGTCAAATATCGCAGGAGCGAATGTGACCCTGTCTGACACTCCCGACGACGCCGCACCCCGACGGGCGCGCCGCGTGGCCCTGCCGCTCGTGGCGGTCGTCCTGATCCTCACCGTCGCGGGTGCGTTCTGGGTCACGCGTTTCGCATCCGAGGTACGCCAGGACCCGGGGCTCGTCTACCGCGACCCCGGCACGCTGGACAAGCTGCTCAAGCGCGCGCGCGACGCCGAGGCGGCCGGCGATCGCGCGACGGCGATCACGACTTACCGGTTCGTGGTGGCGGTCGGCGCTGGTGGGGATTCGGCGCTCGCCCGCTACGTGGCGGCGGCGCGGGCGGGGCTCGAGCGGTTGGGGGAGAAGCGCTAGCGGCGGTCGCCGGACACGGGCGCAAACCCTATCTTAGCCTTCCATGGCCGACCTCCTCGCCCGCCTCCAGGCCGCGCTCGGCGACGCGTACCGGATCGAGAAGGAGCTGGGCGGGGGCGGGATGAGCCGCCTGTTCCTGGCGAACGAGGCATCGCTCCACCGTCAGGTCGTGATCAAGCTGCTCCCACCCGAGTTCACGAGCGAAGTCAGCGCCGCCCGATTCAAGCAGGAGATCGAGCTCGCCGCGCACCTGCAACATCCCAACATTCTCCCGGTCCTCGCCGCGGGCTCGAACGACGACCTGCTCTATTACGTCATGCCCTATGTCGCGGGCGAGTCGCTGCGGCACCGCGTCACGCGTGAGGGCAAGTTCCCGGTGGCCGACGCGGGCCGCATCCTCCATGAGGTGGCGGACGCGCTGGCCTACGCCCACGCCGAAGGCGTGATCCACCGCGACATCAAGCCCGAGAACATCCTGCTCGAGGGAAACCACGCCGTCCTCACGGACTTCGGGGTGGCGCGGGCGCTCACCGAAGCCCGGAGCGGCGGCCGGCTGACGGACACCGGTATTTCTGTCGGGACGCCCGCGTACATGTCGCCCGAGCAGGCGGCGGGGGAACGCCACATCGACGCGACCGCGGACGTGTACGCGCTGGCGGTGGTGGGTTACGAAATGCTGGCCGGCATGCCTCCGTTCCAGGGGCCGACCGCCCGGGCGGTCATTGCCGCGCACATGACCGCCACGCCGCGACCGCTCGGCGACGTTCGGCCCGACACGCCGCCCGAGATCGAGCAAGCGATCATGCGGGCGCTCGCCAAGAATCCCGCGGCCCGCCTGCGCTCGGCGGCCGAGTTTCGAGATGCGCTCGGCGCACCGTACGGCGCCGCGGCGCCGCGGCGCATGCTGCGCCCAGTCTGGCTCGCCGCCGGTGTCGTCGCGGTCGCGGTGATCGCGGGCGCAGCAGGTCTGATCGCGCGGTCCAGGTCTCGGGCGGTTCTGGATCCCAACCTCGTCGCCGTCGCGCCCTTCGACGTGCTGGACGCGAAGCTCGAGCTGTGGCGCGAAGGGCTGGTGGACGTGCTGTCGCGCAACCTCGACGGGGCCGGGCCGCTCCGCACGGTGTCACCGACGGTGGTCATCCGGCGCTGGAGCGGACGGGCCGATCCCGCGTCGGCAGCAGAATTGGGGCGCCGGACCGGAGCGCGGCTGGCGGTGTTCGGCAGCCTGGTAGGAGTGGGCAGCGACTCGGTGCGGCTCGCCGCGACGCTGCTGGACGTGGCCAGGAACCGCCCCTTCGGGGAAACCGAATTGCGGGACGGCGCGGGTCACGTGGATCGGCTGGCTGATTCGCTCACCGTGGCCTTGCTGCGCGAGCTGGGGCGAACGCGGCCGATTGGGGTTGTGCGCCTCACGGGCATCGGCTCGACGTCACTGCCCGCCCTCAGGGCGTTCCTGCGAGGGGAGCAGTACTTCCGCCGCACCGCTTGGGACTCGGCCATCGCCTATTACGAGCGCGCCATCGCGGCGGACAGCACGTTTGCGCTGGCGCTGCGTCACGCGGGCCTGGCGTTGGGGTGGCAGCGCTCGGGCTTCGACTCGTTGTCCCGCGCCTACGGGCTGCGGGCGGGCCGCTACGTGCACGGGCTCGCTCCTCGGGACAGCCTGCTGGTCACGGCCGATTCCCTGAGCGGAGCGGTGTGGGGTCTCGGCAGCGATCCGGCATTCCATGGCCATCTCAAGCGGTGGCTCGCCACGCTGGAAGAGGCCGCGCGTCGCTACCCTAGTGACCCCGAGATCTGGTACGAACTGGGCGACGCCCGCTTCCATTTCGGACCGCTCATCGGCCGCAGCTCGGAGCAGTCGCTCGAGGCATTCGATCACGCCATCGCGCTCGACTCCGCCCTGGCGCCCGCGTACATCCACCCTATCGAGTTAGGCATCACACTCCACGGCGCGATCGGGGGACGGAAGTACCTCGAGCCGTACCTGGCGCTGGATCCCCAGGGAGAATACGGCGTCGCGATGCGACTCGTGGAGCGGCTGCTCGACTCGGCGCAGGCCACGACGCCCGCAACGGCGCAGCTGCTCGACACGCTGCCGTCCGAGGTCCTGGCCGTGGCTCGGCCCGCGCTGGAACGCTGGGCCGACTCCGCCGAGACGGCGGTGCGCCTCGCGCGGCGGCTCGCCGCCAACGGCTCCCCCTTCGGCCGGCTGACCCTGGCCGCGGCGCTCGCCTACCGCGGCCGCCTCAGGGACGCGTCCCGCAGTCCGGCCAACCCTCCTCCCTGGCTGCTCGGCGAGCTGGCGGCCCTAGGCGGGCTCTCCGGCGATACGGCGACGGCGCTGTTCGGCCGCTGGCTGGCACAGGACAATCCCGCCGCGCGATTCGCACTCCCTTGGTGGTCTCTGCAGGGGGACACGATGTCGGTACGCGACTTCCTCCACCGCGCCGACCAGCACTCCCGATCGGCTCTCAATGAATTCGTCACGGGTCAGTGGCGGTACGGCGGGGACGCCGCGCGCGCCTATCTGGCGTTGGCGCGGGGCGATTCAGGCGACGCCGTGCGGCGGTTCGCCCTGTTGCCTGACTCGCTCTGCCCCGCCTGCTTCCTCATGCGACTGACCCGGGTGCAGTCGCTGGAACGGCTCGGGCGAGACCGGGACGCCGCGGTCCTCCTCGACCAGCTGCCGTTCGCAGCCTTCTGGAGCTCGCCGAGCGAGGTGTTGTGGCTGCTCGAGCGCGGCCGGGTCAACGAGCGGCTGGGCGACCGTGATCCGGCGGCGCAGGCGTACGCTTTCGTGGCAGACGTTTGGCGCCACGCCGATCCCGAGCTCCAGCCCTACGTCGCAGAGGCGAAGGCGGCGCTCCAGCGGCTCAGCGCGGAGCCGCGGCGCTAGCCGAGCAGCTTGCGGTATACCTCAAGATCCGCCGCGCTGAAGCACACAAACCGTACCAGGCGGACCGAGGTCGCCCGCGGCAACTCCGCGCGCACCGTCTCGACCGCGATCTCGGCCGCCGGCTCGATCGGGTAGCGATACGCCCCCGTGCTGATCGACGGGAACGCGATCGACTTGATGCCGTGCTCGTTCGCGAGCTTGAGACTGTTGACGTAGCAGCCGCGCAGCAGCTCGGCCTCGTGCCGCTTCCCGCCGCTCCACACGGGGCCTACCGTGTGGATCACGTACTTGGCCGGCAGCCGGTATCCCCGCGTGATCCGCGCTTCACCGGTCGGGCACCCGCCGAGCGTGCGGCACTCATCGAGCAGCTCGGGCCCAGCGGCGCGATGAATCGCGCCGTCCACCCCGCCGCCGCCCAACAGCGTCGTGTTGGCGGCGTTGACGATGGCGTCGACCGCCTGCTCGGTGATGTCGCCTCGGACGGCATCGATCATCGGCATGGATCCAAGCGTAGCCTCCTTTCACCTGCATCCACCTGGCCTTCCGACGTCCTAGCACCGCTCCGGAGGGGACCCTATTGTTAAGGCGAAACCAACAGGCCCTGCGTGCGGGGCTGCCCGCGGCCCGCTGGTGGGATGGGGAGTGACCGATGCCGAGCCGCGACCTGATCGAACGGGTCCGCAAGGCGCTGGGCGACCGCTACACCGTGATCACCGCGGTCGGCCGGGGCGGCAACGCGTGCATCTTCGGCGCCTACGACCAGGTCGGCCAGAAGGTCGCCATCAAGGTGCTCCACCCCGAGCTCGCGGTGTCGGTCGCCGCCGACCGCTTCCTGCGCGAGATCCGCTACGCCTCGCAGCTCGATCACCCGCACATCGCGCGCCTGCTCGACTCCGGCGAAACCGACTACCTCCTGTGGTTCGCCATGCCGTACCTGCCGGGGGAGACGCTGCGACAGGTGTTGCGGCGTGAAGGGCGGCTCGCGGTGGACCGGGCCACGCGCGCCGCGTGCGAGACGCTCGACGCCCTGGGGCACGCGCACCAGCACGGCATCGCGCATCGCGACATCAAGCCGGACAACATCGTGCTGTCACCCGACGGCGCGGTGCTGGTGGACTTGGGCATCGCACGCGCCATCGCGACCTCGGGAGACGACCGCGTCACACGCAGCGGGTTCGTGGTGGGCACCGAAGAATACATGAGTCCCGAGCAGGCGGCCGGCAGCCCCGACGTCGACGGCCGGACCGATCTCTATTCGCTCGGCATCGTGCTGTTCGAATCGCTGGCGGGGCGTCCGCCGTTCTCGTCGGTCAGCGCCGCCGCCGTCCTCGACATGCACCAGCACGAGAGGCCGCCGGATATCCGGAGCCTGCGACGTGACATCCCCAAGCCGCTCTCCCTCGCCCTCGGGCGCGCGCTCGCCAAGGCGCGCGACGAGCGGTGGCAGACCGCCGCGGAGATGCGGGAGGCGCTGCTGCCGTTCACGCAGCCGGTGCAATGAGACGCGCCGGTCCCGTGCTAATGGTCGGCGCACTCCTCGCCGCCGGCGTGCCGGTGCGTGGGGCGGCGCAATGTGCCGATGGCTCCACGCCGCCCTGCCGCGTCTCCCGTCCGGTGCTCGACAGCGCCCGCTACGTGATCCTGCCGTTCGCGCATCGGGAGGGAAGCCAGGCCCTCGATCTCGACGGCGCGGACTGCGCCGAGTTTCTGAGCGAAGCGTTCGGTCGGTGGAGCGACGTCCGGCTCACCGACAAGACCCGGATCTACGACGCACTGTATCGTCATCGGGCGGGGGTGCCATTCCGCATTCCATTCGACGCTGCCCTCGCCATCGCGCGCCAACTCGGTGCCGGGCGCGTGGTGATTGGGCAGCTGTGGAACTTCGGAGACACCCTGCGACTCACGGCAGGCGTCTACGATGCTGCTCGAGCGGGGCCGCCGCTGCGGGAGGCGACGGCACGGATCCCCTCGGCCTCCGCGCATGCGGGGGCGGCGTTCAACGCACTGGCGGCGTCGCTCCTGGGTGCGGACCCCGGGCCGCCGGTCGGGACCGGCGCCGAGCAGACGCGCTCCCTCCAGGCCTACAATGCCGCCCGGCTGGGCCAGCGCGCGCTCCGCGCGTGGGATCTCCCGGGTGCCGCGCGCGCCTTCCGCTCGGCCATCGCGTCGGACTCGGAGTTCGCTCACGCCTACGTATGGCTCGGCCAAGCGCTGTTGTGGGCCGCCGATTCGAGTGCCGACGCGGCGCAGAACCGGGCCATGATTGCGCGCCGCGCCAACGTCCTGGTCGAGCGCCTCGGGCCGACGGACCGAGCGTTACTGTTTGCCCAGCAGGCCATGTTTGAGCGGCGCTGGCCGGACGCGTGCGAGCGCTACCGCGAGGTGCTGGCGCGAGATTCGCTGAATTTCGATGCGTGGTACGGGCTCGCGCAGTGTAACGCCGAGGATCCGGTGGTGATTCGAGACCCCGGGGACAGTGCGCGCTTCGTGTTCCGTGGGAGTTGGCATACGGCGGCGCTGGCGTATCAGAAGGCACTGGTGCTCGCTCCATCGTTCAACTTCGCCTTCGGAAGTAGTGCGAGAGAGCGGATGGCGCGCCTCCTGCTGGCCGAGGAGTTCTGGTGGCGCGAAGGTCGTTTCGACACTCTCCCCTTCTTCGCGTTCCCGGAGGTCGCGGGCGACACCGTGGCATTCTATCCCCTTTCCGGGGCAGACATGGCTCGCGGCGGTCACAGGCCGAAGACCCAGGCCCGCGCGCTGGCACTGAACCGCAAAGTCCTCAGCGACATCGCCACCGCCTGGGTCGAGGCGTTCCCCCAGCACCCAGTCGCACATCGAGCCCTCTCCTACGCCCTCGAGGTGAGCGGGAGGATCGCGCCCACCGTAGGCGAGCCGCACACTGCCGTGGGCGAGATGGCAGCCGCTCAGCGGCTCGAGCGACGCGCTCTCCAGCGCGCGCACGACGCCGTCGCGTCTGTTCGGCTGTTCGTGAAGGCGGGCGACTTCGAGGCGGCCCGCCGCACGGGCGATTCCCTGTTGCGCTCGATCCGGGCACCGACGCCGGGAGTCGCGGGCGTAGCAGTCCTGCTCGGCCGCCCCGCACTGGCCGCGCGGCTGCTTGCGGTCGAGGATACGTTCTGGCTCCACAGCAGCGCCGATAATCAGCCGGTGCGGCTGCCGCTCGATGCCGGCCTCGCCAGTCTGCGACTGCTCGCCTATGCCTCAGTCGCTGCCCCACGTGATAGCATCACGGCCTTGGAGCACCGGATCGAACAGCTGCTAGCCACGCTGCCAGCGACTGGAAGAGGCGCGGCCCGCAGCGCGCTGCTCGATCTTCCAGCCGAACTCGTGTTTGAAGACATGGGGCTGCGGCCGGCTCACAGGAACACGCCCCCCGGACCCGACGAGACGATGGCCGCACAGTGGGCGCTGGCGCACGGAGACACCTCGTTCGTGCGAGCGAATATCGATACAACGGCGTCGTCACACGAGTATGCGTATCTCAAGGCTCGGTCGTTCGTCGCTCTGGGCGACACAGCCGGAGCGGAACGCTACCTCGATGGTACGCTCGAGAATCTTCCGGGCGTCTACTCGGCGCTCCTCGACTATGTGCCTCTTGCCGGCGGGCTCATCCGGATGATGGCACTGCGCGCGGAGTTGGCCGCAGCCCAGGGCGACATCCGGATGGCGGCTCGGTGGGCAGGGGCAGTGGCCGCCCTGTGGGCGGGGGCAGAACCGGCGCTCCAGCCCGTCGTAGTACGCATGCAGCGCATACTACAAGCAGCCAGGTAGGTCCCTCGCGAGGAGGCAACATGGGTGCCGGCCCGCAGTGGAAAAGGCATCGGGCGGTCGTCCTTTTGACGTTGGCGGTTTCCGGATCGGCGTGTGCGCGCGAAGCACGGTTGATGCGTGCACCCCCCGTCACCGGGCCGCAGTTGAAGCGTGCATCGATTCAAGCGGTTCGGGCCTACGCCGAAAGCCTGGCGTTCAACACGGAACTCTCCCCGGATCCATATGGCCTAGCCGATAGGCAGCTAGTCGACTTCGAACGTGACACCGTCGGCGTCGGCGACACGGTGCGGATCGAGCCGGTACATGGGGCGAAGCGACTCGGTGAAGCAGAGCTCGCTCAGGGACGCATCGTGGCCCGCATCTGGAGCCACAGCATGTACCGTCCAGCAGGGTTTGGGCCGTGGTGGACGTACTGGTGGATCGATCGCTTAGACGGTAAGTGGCGGTCGGTGTTCATATCCACGGACACCCTGGCCGAGCGGTCGTTGAAGTATCATGATCACGAGCATGTCTACGACTGCGGTCGGAAAACGTGCGCACGCATTAGGAACGGCTCTCAGGCCGTCGCATGCTTCAACTGCAGCGGCACCTGGTGCTCGTCGCCTCCCCATTAACAAGCCCATCGCTTGCCCCCGGGTGACTCAAGTGGCATTGTCCTAGCCACTTAGAGTCACCCATGTCCGCTGATCCGCTGCTCGACCGCCTGGCCCGCGCCCTCGCGGGCCGCTACACCGTCGCGCGGGAGCTGGGCCGCGGCGGCATGGCCACCGTCTACCTCGCCACCGACGTGAAACTCGGCAGGCGGGTGGCCATCAAAGTGCTGCCGCCCACGACCCGCGCCTATCTCGGCAGCGGCCGGTTCCAGCGGGAAGTCCTGTTCGCCGCACAGCTCTCCCACCCCCACATCGTGCCGTTGTTCGAAGCCGATGAGGCCGACGGCCTGCTCTTCTATGTGATGGAATACGTAGAGGGCGAATCGCTGCACGATCGGTTGGAGCGCGACGGACCACTCGCGGTGGAGGAGGCGATCCGCATCACTGCCGAAGTGGGCGATGCCCTGGAATACGCGCATGAGAGCGGGGTGATTCACCGCGATATCAAGCCCGGCAACATCCTGCTCTCCCGCGGACACGCGATGGTGAGCGACTTCGGCATCGCCAAGGTCCTCTTCGAGAGCGGCACCGCTACCGGTGGGTCTGCGATTACGGGGACGGGAATCACGGTGGGTACCGCCGAGTATATGAGCCCGGAGCAAGCGAGCGGGGAGAAACGAATCGATGCGCGCTCGGACGTCTACGCGCTCGCGGCGGTACTCTACGAGATGCTCGCGGGTGAGCCGCCGTTCACGGGCCCGAGCGCGCAGGCGATCGTCGCCCGGGTGCTGGCCGATTCCCCGCGCCCGATTCACACGATCCGGCCCAATCTGCCTGCCCACATCGACCGGGCGCTCACCGCGGGGCTCGCCAAACTCCCGGCCGACCGGCCGCCGACCGCTCGAACCTTTGTGGACATGCTGACTCGTCCCACGGCCGAGCGACGGTGGGAGGCCGGCCCATGGTGGCAGATCGCCGCGCTCGCCGCATTGCTGCTGGGTGGCGCCGCCATCGCGCTCAGCGTCGCCCGCCACCACCCGCCGCCAGCCGACGCCGCGCCCGCCGGTATGCTGCTGGTGCCCGGTGGCGCCTACCGAGTGGGTGGTACCGGGCCGGGCGGGACGGTCGTACAGCTCGACTCCTTCTATATCGACTCGACGGAGGTGACGGTCGGCGCGTACGCGCCTTTCCTCGTCGCCACCCACTCGCCCGCACCGTGGGCGCAAACGCCGCCGGCGACGTGGCCCGTGACCGGGGTGCTTTGGGCGGAGGCGCAAGCGTTCTGTCGCTGGCGCGATCCCGCGGCTCGCCTGCCGACGGAAGCAGAGTGGGAGGCGGCGGCGGGGGGCCTGAGCGGGACGGCCTACCCGTGGGGAAACAGCTGGGAGCCCCGGCGCGCCAACGCGGCCGGGGCGACGGACACGCTCAAGCCGGTCGGATCATTTCCGCTCGGGCGCTCGGGCAATGGTGCCGTGGACCTGATCGGCAACGCCTGGGAGTGGGTGGCTGCCGAGACCGTGAGTTCGAGCGGCCAACTGGTGCATGCGATCAAGGGAGGTGCGTTCGACACGCCGCCCAGAAACGCGGTCATCTCCTATCGGGGCTGGTTTCCGGAAGATCGGCGGGCGGTCTGGAAGACCGGGTTCCGATGCGTGCGGCACCCCCCTCGGTGAACCCCCGCTGGCCACGGTTAGAATTAGAGTCACGATGAATCGATTGCCGTCCGCCCGCACGGTCGTCCGCCTGATCACCCCGTTCCTCATTGCCGCGTGCCAACCCCAGGCGCGACGCTTGCTGCTGCTCGACCTCGCGCTGTCGGATCCCGTCGTCCTGAACGGCACGGCCCGGCCGTGGGCGGACGCCGGGTACAAAGTCCAGTACCGGCGCTTCTATCCGCATCTCACACGGGCCGACCTTCCACAGTTCCGCACGCTGGTGTTCCTCCTGGGCCGCGAGCCCGAGGCTGCGTCGGACGCGCTCACCGCCGGGGACGTGGCCCTGCTCGATGAATGGGTGCGGCGTGGCGGCGTTGTGGTACTGGGGTACGATGGCGACGGCGAGGGCTACCTCGACCGCTGGACGGCGAACCGCTGGCTGGCATACGAAGGGGCGGGAATCTCGATCGGGGATCGTGTGCTCGAGGACACGACGCTCCGCGTGGTGACGACCGGCCGGATGCAACCGTGGGTCGTGGCCCAGCCGGTCGGAGACGAGCCACTCGGCTCGGCGTACGACCCGTTCCCGCTCGATCGCAACCATGCAGTCGTGACGCGCGAGCCGACCCAGCTGCTGGCGCTCACCAGTCACTCTGCGTTCGTGCGCGCATCGCGGTCGCTGGCGCCGCGCTCCGACGCCGGCGTCGCGGCAGCGGCGCGGATCGGTGAAGGCCTGGTCGTGGTGATGAGCCGCCACGCGTTGGGCACCCTCGGCCCGCAATACCGGCCGTCGACCACGCCGTTCCTGGCCACGGGACCCCTCGCCGACACGTACGCCTTTCTCAGAGCGGTGGCGCGCTGGACGCGTCGCCCTGCCGAGTGGGCGCACGTGCCGCCCGCGACCCACCGCGCGTCGCTGGCGCTGCAGGACGCCCCCCTGCCCGTGGAGCTGCAATCGCCGCGGCTCGCCCCACCCGACGGCGTGGAGACGATCGACCTGCCGCTCGTCGCGGACAAGAAGTACGCGCGCCCCGCGAATGTCCCCGATTGGCTGCGCCAGCAGGGCCTGCGCGTCTTATGGACGCCGCTCTTGGCGACGCGGGACGAGCAGCGCGTCCCGCGGCCGCACGCTACACTCGACTCGCTCGTCACGTTCCTCGACGTGGGCGGCTTCAACCTGCTCTCCGGCGACGCCTATCCCGAGGGGGCCGACTCCATGCATGCCCGCTGGTGGGAGCGCGACGCCGTGCGGCGCGCCTGGAGCGATGCCGTCAGCCGGCTCGGGCCCACGAGCGTCGCCTGGATCCCTGCGTTCGACTATGGGGGGGCCCGGCTGCCGCCCGCCGACTCCTCACGCGGCCCCCGCGGCGAAGCGCTGCCGGTTCCCTGCGTGCTCGACACGGCGCTGTGGGTCGCAGGGTTCGCTCCGGCCGCAGCGGCACTCGGGCGGCTCGCGGCGGACCAGCGGACCCTAGTGATCGCGCTCGGGTTCGATCTGGGGGGCCCGCTCCGCGACCCGCCCCCGCCAGCGCCCTCCCGTCTGCGCGGACGCAGCTACGGCATGGGCCAGGAGTTCTGCGATGCGGCATGGCGACGCAGCCTGACGCAGCTGGGGCGTCGCGGCGCCGCTCTTGACTCACTGCCGTACGCAGCCCGCTACGGGACGCTGCGAGAAGCAGGCCTGTTGCCGCTCTACTATCGGGCCCTCCAGGACGAAGTCGCGGAGCGGGCCGGTACGCTCCGGGACCGCATTCTCCGCCAGCGGCGCGACGTTTACTTCGCGTTCCGCCTTCCCCAGTCGCCGGCGGATTGGTTCTCGCTCGGCCTGCTCAAGGGCTTCGCCCTGCCCGACCGGCCGCTCCTCTTGTTCACGCCGGAGGCCCAGACGCGTGACGTGCTCGGGCTGCTGCGGGCGCGCGGGTTGAACGGCGTGCACGCCGTCGAGCTCGCGCCGGCGCTGCTGCGGACCCGCGATTGGGCGGGTCTGAAACGCCTCGTGTTCGAGGAAAACGACGGCTTCTGGCTCCTCGGAGAAGCGGGGGGGGCGAAGACTCCCGGACGACTCCCGGCCGACAGCCTGGTGCGCCTGTTGAGACGGCTGGCGCGCTGAGGCTTGCCCCGACCCTTCCGGGACCGATACCTTTCCCCTGGGAGGCGGTAGGGCGTGATGGTCGCGGTGCGCCGGTCGGAGTGGCGCGCTGAGGAAAGTCCGAGCTCCAGAGGGCAGACTGCCAGGTAACGCCTGGGCGCCGCAAGGCGACGGAACGGGCCACAGAAAACAGACCGCCCTTTATCCAAGGGTAAGGGTGAAAAGGTGGGGTAAGAGCCCACCGCGCGCTTGGCAACAGGCGTGGCACGGTAACCCCCAGTCGGAGCAAGGCCAAGTAAGCAGCGAGACCCGGCCCGGGTCGTCCGAGCTGCGGGTAGGCCGCGTGAGGTGGCTGGCGACAGCCATCCCAGAGAGATGACCATCTGTCCGCCACAGCGGATAAACAGAACTCGGCTTATGGCCCTACCGCCCGCCTCTCCATGACGTCGTCGTCCAAACCGTACCCCCCCCAATGGGAACAGGTAGCGGACCTACGGGTCTTTCGCACGACCGCGCACGAATGGGAGAAGCTGATCGGGTGGCGTGCCGACATGCGGAAGCGTGGCTGGAAGCTGCTGCGCGTCTCGAGCGAGGGAACGGAAATGGTCGCCATCTTCGGCCGAACCAAAGCCGAACGCGCTTCCCTATGACACGTGCGCTCCCGCTGCTGGTGGCGGTGCTTGCGGCCGCCTGCGCATCGCGGCGCGGGGGTGCCCCGGAGCTGCCCGCGCCGGCCTCGCCCGCCACGGTGCCGCCCGTCGCACCCAGCGATAAACCCGCCCCCGTTGTCCCAGCCGCCCCGCGACGCTCCGACGCGGTGCGCTACGGGCCAAGTGCGCTTCGCTACGTCGTCCACCGCCAGCTGCACGTCCAGCAGGGCCAGGCCGAGCGGCCGCAGGCGACCGATCTGGGAGCGCGCATCTATCTCGCGGCCGCGATCGCGGGGCCGGCGGACTCGATCGGGTACCCCGCCACGTTCACGGTGGATTCGATCGTCCCCGACTCAGGCACCCCGCCGCCGCTGGCCGACAACCTCAGTCGGGCCCGCAAGCTGGTCTTCAGCGGGCGGCTGTTGCCGCGGGGGGAGTTCGTCAACGGCGTGGCCTCGGATAGCGCGCTGGCACAATCCCTGGTTCAGTTCCTCGCGAATTTCCGGGACTTCATGCCGCGCCTGCCGCGCGATGGGCTGACGCCCGGCATCGCCTGGACCGACACGTTGGAGGCGACACAAAAGGGGGGCGGCTCCGAGGTGTCACGGCGGGCCATCCTCCACTCGACCGCGGCCGCTTGGGAGGACCACGCCGGCACGCGCAGCCTGCGTCTGGAAGCGACCTCGACCTACCAGGTCGCCGGCGCCGGCCAGAACTTGGGCCAGCCGTTCGACCTTTCGGGGTCGGGGAGCGCGACCGTCGTGTCCTTCATCGCGGCCGACGGACGCTATCTCGGCGGCGAATCGCGCGACTCCACGAGCCTGACCGTTCATCTGGCCGTGCAAGGCCTTGCTGTCCCCGTGACCCAGCTGACGCACACGACGGTGGCGGTGTTGCCGTAGTGGGAGGCGGTCAGGCGGTCGCTCCGATCGCGCTGCTCCTCCTGCCGCTCGTCACCGGCGCCGCCGCGCAGGCCGTGCCCAATCGGACCACCCTGTATCTTCACCCGACCGACGTCACCGACGCACGCGCGCTGTGGGTCAATCCCGCGGGCCTCGCGCGAATGAAGGAGGCCTCGGTCCACCTCGACCTGACGGTAGGCGATCCCGGTGCCGGCGGTCGGCTGCGCCAGGTGACCGCCGGCGTGAACTCGCGCGGCTTCTCGTTGGGCTACCAGCGCGATCTGTTCGACGGCGGGGTCCGCGGCCATACCTATCGGCTCGGCTTCGCGGGCGGCGAGCGGCGCCTCGCCGCCGGGGTTGCGACGGCGCTGTACCGGGGGGCGCCGGGGTCGTCCGGGACGGGGTGGGATGTGGGGTTGGTTTACGACCTGACCCCGATGCTCACCGTCGGCGCGGTGGTCGCAAACCTCGGTCGTCCGGTGGCGCGCGACTCCGTCCTGCGGGTCAGTTACACCCCTGCGGCAACGCTGCGGTTGTTCAACGGACGCGCGGTGCTGTCGGCCGACGCGGGGCTCACGTCGGAGGGTGTGTCAGGGTACGCCTTCGGCGGCGTGGGGGTGTTGCGGGAGGGGACGCGGCTCCCGCTCCGCATCCTGGTGCGCCTCGACACTGACCGCTCGCTCCGACGCGCGGGGTTCGCGTTGGGTCTTTCGGTGGGCAGTCAGGACCTGATCGGCAGCGTCGCCACCTCCTCGGGCGACCTGGGACACATCGACGCCCTGAGTTTGTACGGCGTATCGACCCGGCGCCTGACCCGCTAGCTAGGGCCGCGCAGAGTCCGCGTTCAGCAGCTTCTCCACGCGCGGCACCATCGTGTACACGTCGCGGAACGACAGGCTCCGAAACACCGTGTCCCGTCCTCCCTGCGGCAGGCCGAGCACGAGACGGAACCGGAGGCCGGCGCGCAGGTCGGCACCGAAGCCGACGCGCACAGCCTCCCGCGGATAGGAGCGTACGTGGTGGGGGGTGACTACCGCCACCCTGCGATGCGCCACGATCAGGAACGTCGTATCCTCGACGCCGGCGGGCGCGAAGACGTACTGAGCCGCATCACCGGTCGCCAGCACCCGCCGCCGCCGCAGGGACTGCAGCACGCTATCGGGGATGGGAGCCGCGACCGACAGCCGAGGTGGCTTGCCGAGCAGCGTGACCCCGACCAGCGCCCCGCCGGCGAGCAGGGCGAGCCCCACGAGAGACCGGATCACGACCGCGGCCAGGCTGGCGCGCACCGGTACCGTTTCCCCTGCGGCCGCAGGCACCGCCTCGACGAGGGCCCGGCTCGCCTCTTCCGCTGTCTGATAGCGCTCGGCGGGATCCTTCGCCAGCATGCGCTCGAGGGCGGCGGTGAGCGGCGCGGGCACGTCGCCCCGGTGGTCGTGGATCGGTGGGGGGTCGGCCGTGGCCTGCTTCATGAGGATGGACTGCGCCGATTCCCCATCGAATGGCGGCTCGCCCGCGAGCATCTGGTACAACAGGATGCCGAGCGAGTAGATGTCCGAGCGGGCGTCGAGCTTGTCGCCCGTGGCCTGTTCGGGACTCATGTACTGCGGAGTCCCGACCACCATTCCCTCGGTCGTCAGCTGCGACACGGACGCTTCCTGCGCGGCCTTGGCGATCCCGAAGTCGGTGACCAGCACGTGGCCGCCCCGGTCCAGCAGAATGTTGTCGGGCTTCACGTCGCGGTGCACGACCCCGTAGTGATGCGCGTAGCCGAGGGCGTCGGCGACCTGGCGCGCGATCGTGGCGGCCTTGCGCACCGAGAGCCTCTTCTTCTTCTCGAGCAGCTGCCGCAGCGACGCGCCGTCGACGCACCGCATGACGATGTAGAGGACTTCGTTCTGGTATCCGCCGACCTTGTAGATCGGCACGATGTGGGGGTGCTCGAGCCGGGCGACGGTGCGGGCTTCGCGCACAAACCGGACGGCGAGTGAGGGGGAAGGGGTGAGCCCGAGGTCCACAACTTTCACGGCGACGTCGCGGTGCTGCCGCCGCTCCCGCACACGGAACACCGCGGCGAACCCACCTTCGCCCAGCAGCGCGCCCACGGTAAATTCCTCTCCGAGGGCCTGTTGCAACCGCTGGCGCAACGTGGAGATATCGAGAGACATGGCGGACGCGAAACGTAGGAAAGCACGTGCCGTGGCGCTAGGGACGGCGGGGCTCGCGCTCGTCTGGGTGCTCGGCGTCTGGCCGCCGCCGCTGTGGTGGCGGGGTCACTGGCCGCGGGAAACGGCCATGATGCGGGAAGCGGAAGGTTGGAACGATGGAAGGACGGAACGTTCCAACGCTCCATCTGTCCATCCGACCGCCCTGCGAGCCATCTCCCCCATGCTGCAGCGCATGGTCATCATCGGAGAGGATTCGCGGTTTCGGACCCACCACGGCATCGACCCGGCCGAGATTGCGGACGCGCTCGGCGCGGACCGGGGCGACGGGCCGGTGGGGACGATCGCCGCGGTGTGGCGCAACCGCGAGCGGCTGCGCGGCGCGAGCACGATCACACAGCAGCTCGCGAAAAACCTGTACCTCTCGTCGTCGCGCAATCCCCTGCGGAAGCTCAAGGAGGCGGTAACGGCGTTGCGCCTCGAGCTCGCGCTGCCCAAGGACCGGATCCTCGAGCTCTATCTCGATACCGCGGAATGGGGCCCGGGCGTGTGGGGCGCGGACGCGGCGAGCCGCGCGTACTTCGGCGTGCCCCCGTCCCGGCTCGACGAGACGCAAGCGGCGGCGCTCGCAGCAACGCTCCCCCATCCCCGCACGTCGACCCCAACGGTGCGGCCCGAGCGCATGCTGGCGCGACGCGACCTGATTCTCGCCCGCTACTATGGCGTGGACGTGTACATCCCGCCTGCAGAGGAAACGGACACCCTGCAGGTGCCGGCGATCACCGTGTCACCGGCGGACTCCCTGAAGGGCGAGGTGCTGACGCCGGGGGACACCGCGATCGACTCGACCGCGGTGCGTGCTGACAGCCTCTAGTCGACTAGCCGGAGCGGCATCACCAGCGCCATATAGCTGGCCGGGTCATCCCAGCCGACCGGCTCCACGGTCGACGCGCGCTCGGGAGCCTTGAAGGTGAGACGGACTTCGTCGGTCGGCATGTACTTGAGGATCTCGAGCAGGTACATCGCGTTGAAGCCGATCTCGAGCGGTTCACCCTCGTAGGTGACGGGGAGCTCGTCCTGCGCTTCGCCCAGGTCGGGCGTCTGGACCGAGAACTTCACGGCGCCGCCCGCGAACGCCAGCCGAATCCGATGGGTCTGGTCGCTCGCCACCACGCTCATGCGGCGCAGCGCCGCCGCCATGGCGGCCTTGTCCACGGTCGCAGCCTTGTCGTTCTCGCGCGGGATGACCTGCTCGTAGTTCGGGTACGGTCCCTCGATCAGCCGCGAGAACACGAGCGTGCCGCCAGCGCGAAACCCGATGTGATTGTCGCTCTTGGCGACCTCGATGGCGTCGTCAGCTGCGAACAGGCGGCGGATCTGCTCCAGCGCCTTGGGTGGAACGATCAGATCGGCGGTGGAGCCTCCCTTCGCGGGCACGTCCATCTTCGCGAGCCGGTGGCCGTTCGTCGCCACCATGCGCATCCGGTCGGGGCGCAGCTCCCACAACACGCCGTTCAGGATCGGGCGGCTCTCCTCGGTGGACGCCGCGAATGCCACGTGGCCGACGAGCTTGTGCACCGTCCCGGCCGCCGCCTTCCAGGCGCCGTCGAACTTGACGACAGGGAACGAGGGGAACTCTTCGCGCGGCAGGCCGAGCAGCTTGAACTTCGACCGGCCGCACTCGATGCCGACCCGGGCCTCGCCGGCAGCCGCAAACCGCACCGGCCCGGCGGGCAGCTCGCGTGCAATGTCCACCAGCTTCTTGGCCGGAAGCGTGACGGCCCCTTCCACGTCGACCTCCGCCGACACCGTGGTACTCACCGCGATGTCCAGGTCGGTGCCCGAGAGACGGATGCCCTGCTTCGTCGCTTCGAGCAGGACGTTCGCGAGGACCGGCAGCGTCGTCTTGGCGGGGATCGCCGCCGCCACCGCGCCCAGGCCTTCCTGAAGCTGTTCCCGCGTGATCGTGAACTTCATCCGCCGTGCCGCCTCATCTCCCAAGATGGGTAAAGAATCTACTGCTGTACTAAGATAGAAATACTAGTAGTAGTAGTAGTGAGCGGGGAAATGTGGGCGACTCGACCTAACCCCCGGGCCCCGGGCAGCCGTAAGGGCCGCGCCGCGCATCTGACCCAAATGTTGGGACTGTTGGCATCCCGCCGCTTCCCCACGTTCTGCGCGCCTTCCCACACCGACCAACAGATCGCTTCCCACATGTTGGCTAGAGTGCGGACAACTCCTGCCGAGCCATCTCGACACGCTCCTTGAACGTGCGGTCTCGCACCATCTGCCGCTCTACCTTGTCGACCGAGTGGATCACGGTCGAGTGGTCCCGTCCTCCGAACGCCTGACCGATCTCCACCAGCTGCATGCCCAGCATGTCGCGCGCCAGATACATCGCGACCTGTCGCGGGATCGTCAGCGTCTTGGTGCGGGCCTTGGAGCGCAGCCCCTCGGGCGTCACCCCCCAGCGACGGGCCACCACTTCCTGGACGCGATCGATGCTCGGCGTGGGCTGCGCGCCGTAGCTCGAGGCGTCCTCTCCCTGTCGAATCTTGTCCGAGAGCGCCTCACGGGCGAGCTCGATCGTCACCTCGCGGTTCTTGAGCGACGCGAACAGCAGCAGTTTGATGATGCAGCCCTCGAGCTCCCGCACGCTCGTGCGCACGTGCTCGGCGATGAAACGCAGCACGTCGTCCGGGATCGTGAGCTCGAGATGGTCCTGCTCCGCCTTCTTCCGCAGAATGGCGATGCGGTGCTCCAAGTCCGGGTGCCCGATGTCGGCGACCAGCCCCCACTCGAAGCGCGAGATCAGCCGATCTTCCAGCCCGGGGATCTCCTTGGGCGGGCGGTCGGACGTCAGCACGATCTGCTTGTGCCCTTCGAACAGCGCGTTGAACGTGTGGAAGAACTCTTCCTGCGTCATTTCCTTGCCTTCCAGGAAATGCACGTCGTCCACCAGGAAGAGGTCCACGTCGTTGCGGTAGCGACGTCGGAACTCGGACATCGTGCGCGCGTGGATCGATTCGATGACTTCATTGATGAACTGCTCGGCGCCGAAATAATGCACGCGCGTCCCGGGGTACTTCTCGAGCACGGCGTGCGCGATGGCCTGCATCAGGTGTGTCTTCCCCAAGCCCGTCGCGCCGTAAATGAACAACGGGTTGTAGGTCTTCCCCGGCGCCTCGCCGACGGCGTGCGCCGCGGCGGCGGCGAGCTCGTTCGACTTCCCGATCACGAACGTCTGAAACGTGTACCGCTCGTTCAGGGGAGTCGTCAGCACGGCGGTCTTGTCGGCGCCGCCGCCCGTGAGCTCGCGCGGCGCGACGAAGAAATCCATCTGCGGGCGCTGCTGGCGATCTTCTTGCACGCGGAACACGACCGCCGTGGGGCGGCCGAACACGCGCTCGGCGGCGCGCGCCAGCACGCTCGCGTGCTTCTGCTCGTTCCACTCGACGGCGAATTGGTCGGGCGCTCCGACGATCAGGCGATCGTCGTCGAGCGCAATCGGCACCGCGGGCTCGAGCCACGTGCGCACGGTGGCGTCGGGAAGTTCGCGCCGTGCCTCGTCGAGCAGCCGCCGCCAGGCTTCTTTAGTAGACTGCTCCATCCACGAATACGGAAAGGTGGGACGTCCAGCAAGGGCGGCCCGAAACTACGGCCCGTATGTGGAAAAGTCAACCTTGACCGGGCGCGCGACGGCGGTGTACGTTTCCCGGCCTCACGAGGGAAATTCATGGGCCCGTCATACCGGCCGCGCAATCGGCGGCGCGTCAACAAGCACGGCTTCCGCGCACGGATGAAAACAGTCTGGGGGCGCGCTACGCTGTCCCGCCGGCGGAAGAAGGGACGCAAGCGCCTCGTCGTCCGCCTGCCGTCCAAACACCGGAGTCGCTAACGGACGAACGGTTCCCGCGCCGCGTGCGTCTGGCGCGCGGCTCGGACCTCACCGCCTGCTGGGATCAGGGGCGCCGGTTGCGTACTCCGCACCTCGATGTCGCCTGGCGCACCAATCGAGCGGGCCACCCGCGGACGGGCGTCATCGTCCCCCGCTTCCAGTTCACCGCGGTGGCCCGCAATCGTTTGCGGCGCCGTGTACGGGAGATTCTCAGACGCTACGCGCTCGCGTCGCTGCCCGCGATCGATCTCGTGGTGCGGGTGAAACGCCTGGCGTACGCGGCCTCGTTTGCGGTGCTGCGCGCCGAACTGAGCGACGTCGTGAGGCGCGTCATATGAGCGTGCGGCGTTGGCCGCGACGCGCCGTGATGACGTTGATTCGCGCATACCAAATGACGCTCTCGCATCTGGTGTTCACGCAGTGTCGGTTCACGCCGTCGTGCTCGCAGTACACGTTCGACGCCGTCGACCGCCACGGCGCGCTCAAGGGGAGCTGGCTCGGTCTGAAACGCATCCTGCGCTGCCATCCGCTGCATCCGGGCGGCTTTGATCCGGCGCCGTAAAGAGCTAGACGCACAGACGCACAGGCGCGCTGGCGATAAGGGGTCCCGTGGAACGACGCGTCATTCTGGCGTTCATTCTGATGCTCATCGTGCTGGTGCTGCCGGGCATCCTGTTCCCCCCGAAGAAGGCGGTCAAACGGACCGGCGGTCAGGCCGTCGGGGACACGGGGCGTGCCGCTGACACCGCCCGTACCCCCGCGCCCCCCGCCGAGTCTGTCGCTGGCGCATTTCTGTCCGTCTGTCCGCCGGTCCGCCCGCCTGCCGCCGTTGCCACGCTGGCGGAGACCATCTGGGTTTCCGCGCGGCATGCCCGTTTCGGGTTCAGCCCTGCGGGGGCGCAGCTCGTAAGCGCGGAACTGCTTGACTACAAGTCGTTTGCGCCAGGCGACTCGGAGCGACCGGTCCAGCTCGTGCCCGCGGGTCGATCGATGCTCGCCCACTGTCTCGTGGTCGGGGCCGACACGATCTCCCTGGCCGACTGGCACTTCACGCCGAGTGTGCCGGCGCTGCGCGTTCAGCGCGATAGCATGCCGCTGACGTTCACCGCCGAGCGCGGCGACGCCCGTGTGGCGCTCACGTACATCTTCTTCGCGGACGACTATCGCTTCCAGGTGCGCGGTCACGTCACGGGGCTCGGGTCGGCGGGCGCAGTGCTGCTGGTGGGAATGGGCGACGGACTCCGCTCCGTCGAGGCCGACACGATGGACGATTTCCATCACTTTGCCGTGGTGACCAAGGCCGCCAAGACGCAAAGCCTCGCATTCCAATCGCTCAAGCCGGGCGCGGTGAAGGTGCTCGACGGGCCGTTCGAGTGGGCCGGCGTCAAGTCGAAGTACTTCATGGCGGCGGCGCTCGCGTTCGAGGAGAACCAACCCCGGTTCGGCGGCGGCATTGCGGTCGGCGGGCCGGTGACGGTGACGACTTCGTCGTTTTTCAGCGGCACGAGCGGCGTGCCGACGCGCACGGCGCTCGCCCTCACCCTCCCCGTGCCTCCTGGCGGAGACTTCCGCTATGAGCTGTATACGGGGCCGCTCGAGTACCGGCAGCTCGCCCACCTGGGCCACGACCTCGACGACGCGAACCCCTACGGTGGCGTGCTCCGGCCGCTGATCCAGCCGGTGTCGGTCCTCGTGGTCAACATCCTGATCTGGATGCACGACCGCCTCTCGCTCGCCTACGGGTGGGTGCTCGTCATCTTCGGCATCCTCGTGCGGGCGCTGCTATGGCCGTTGAACCAGAAGGCGATGGAATCGAGCATCCGGATGCAAGCCGTGGCGCCGCTGATCAAGGAGACGCAGGAGCGCCACAAGAACGACCCGGAGCGGCTGCAGCGCGAAATGCTGCGGCTGTACAAAGACCACAACGTCAACCCGGTCGGCGGGTGCCTGCCGATGCTGCTGCCGATGCCGGTGCTGTTCGCGCTGTTCTTCGTGTTCGCGAACACGATCGAGTTCCGCGGCGTCGCCTTTCTCTGGCTTCCCGATTTGTCGCGCGCCGACCCGTACTACATCATCCCCATCATCATGGGCCTGTCGATGTTCGTCCTCTCCAAAGTGGGCCAGATCGGGGTGCCGCCGAATCCGCAGGCTAAGACGATGCTGTACTTCATGCCGGTGTTCATGACACTGCTGTTGCTGCGGTTCGCGTCCGGCTTGAACCTTTACTACGCGGTGAGCAATATCTTCAGTATCCCGCAGCAATACCTCATCGCCCGGCGGCGGCTGCGCGAGCAGGGGAAGCGAACCTAGCCGCCGGCGCCACGCGGCAGGCGGGAAGCGTGCTCTCTGATCCCATCGTCGCGCTCGCCACGCCTCCCGGGCGCTCCGCCATCGCGGTCATCCGCGTGTCGGGGACCGGTGCCTTCGACGTGGTGGGGCGCTGTCTCCGGCCGTTCCACGCCGATCGCCCCCGCGCCGCGCTGCGCGCGCGCCTCGTGCACCCCGCCACCCACGAGCAGGTCGACGACGTGATCGCCGCTGCGTTCCCCGCACCCCGCTCCTATACCGGGGAGGATGTCGTGGAGATCTCGACGCACGGCGGCCTGCTCATCCCCGGCGAGGCCGTCGCGGCCCTGGTCGCGGCGGGCGCTCGCCCGGCGCAGCCGGGGGAGTTCACGCGTCGGGCGCTGCTCAACGGCAAGCTCGACCTGCTCCAGGCGGAGGCGACGGCGGACCTGATCGACGCCGGCGCGCCGGCCCAGCGCCGGCGGGCGCTGCGGCAGCTCGAGCGCGGTCTCTCGAGCCGGCTCGAGGCGCTGCGTAGCGAGCTGCTGGAGTTCGAAGCGCTGATCGCATACGACATCGATTTTCCGGAGGAGGACGAGGGTCCGGTGAGCCCGGCGCGCGTGACGGCGGCGTGGCGCGCGGTGCGAGAGCGGATCGCCGCCCTGCTCGCCACCGCGCCCGAGGGGGAGCGCCTGCGCGAAGGCGCGCTGCTCGTGATCGCCGGGCCCCCCAATGCGGGCAAGTCGTCCCTCTTCAACGCGCTGCTCGGCCAGGAGCGCGCGATCGTCACCGAGGTCCCCGGCACGACTCGCGACGCGATCGAGGCCTACGCGGTGATCGCCGGTTTCCCGTTCCGGCTGGTGGACACGGCGGGGCTGCGCGACAGCGGCGATCGGGTCGAGAAGATCGGCATCGCAGTGGCTCGACAGTATCTCGGCGCCGCGGATCTGGTGCTGTTGTGCCGGGAGACGGGATGCGAGACGGGGGATGCGGAGTCGGAGCGGTTCGTAGCCGCGTGCCGGGCGCCTGTCGTCGAGGTGGTGACGAAGGTCGATCTCGCCGCCCGATCGCCCGACGGCCTGGGCGTGTCGATCGTCACCGGAGCCGGGCTCGACACGCTGCGGGCGCGGCTCGCCGAGGCGGCGTTCGGCCGGCTGCTGGCGCTCGGCGACGTCGAGCCGGTGGTCACGCGGGCGCGCCACCGCACCGCGCTCGAGCGGGCCCTGGGTGAGATGGATGACTTTTACGCCGCGCGGGAGCGTGGCGTGGACGCGGCGGCGGCGGCGACCCACCTGCGCGCCGCGGTCGGGGCGCTGGACGACCTGATCGGCGCGGTCACGCCCGACGACGTGCTGGATCGATTGTTCGCGAGCTTCTGCGTAGGGAAGTAGCGTCGCACGCTGCTTGCAGACCGCCCGGGCTGGCAGCATGTTTTCAACTCCCCAGTCGCGGAGCGTCACGTGAATCGCCTCAGATCGCCCGCTGGCATGCTCGTGCTGGCGGTGCTCGCCGCTTCCTGCACCCATGACGCCCGACGCTTCGCAGGCCCAACCCGCGGCCCGAGCTTCTCGCGCGTCGCGTCGAGCAGCCAGGCTCCGCTCTGGACCGACGCCGACGAGTTCCTGGTCGAGTATGCGGGCTCGACCAGTCGGGTCACGGCCGCGGTTGCCAGCGTCGGTGGAGCCGTCGCGCGCGTGCTTCCGGAAGTCGGGCTCGCCACGGTGACCGGCCTGGACGACGCGGGTGCGGCGCGGCTCGCTCGCTCACCCGGCATTACCTCGGTAACGCGCGACCTCGTCGTCCAGTGGATTGCGCCGCTCGACCCGAATGTTGGACTCGTCGCGGCGGATGCCGATGTGCTGCCGACGGGTCAGAACCCGCCACAGACCGCACCCTTTCTCGGCTTGCAATGGAACCTGCAGACGATCCACGCGCCCGATGCCTGGGCGACGGGGCACCTGGGGCAGGGGGCCAGAGTGGCGATCGTCGACACCGGCATCGACGATACCCACCCCGAAATGCAGGGCCGCGTCGACCGCACTCGTAGCTTCGCATTCATCCCAAACCAGTTCACGGGGGGGTCATGTGGCGGGGTGTGCCCGCCATGGGGCGACGATAACTCCCACGGCACCCACGTGGCGTCGGTCGTGGCCTCGAACGCCTTCCGCACGGCGAGCATCGCTCCCGGGGCGAGCCTGATCGCGGTCAAGGTGCTGAACCAGAACGGCGCCGGGACCTTCGGCACCGTCATCGCGGGGATCCTGTACGCGACGACCATCGGCGCCGACATCATCAACATGAGCCTCAGTGCGTACTTTCCGAAGAACGCCCGCGGGGGCGGGCAACTCAACGGGGCGCTCGCGAAAGCCGTGAACTACGCCGTGGGCCATGGCGTGTTCGTCGTCGTCGCAGCGGGCAATGACGGGGCGAACCTCGATGCCGATCGGGATTTCGTCTCGGTGCCCGCGCAGAGCGGCGCAGCGTTCGCGGTCAGTGCAACTGGGCCAATCAATCAGGTCAACTTCGACCAGCTCGCCTTCTACAGCAACTTCGGGCGCTCCGGCGTTGCGGTGGCGGCCCCAGGCGGGAACCTCCTCCCGGGCACGCCGCCGGTCGTCGTCGACGTTCGGGACCTGGTGCTGGGTCCGTGCAGCAGGCAGAGCCTGGCGATCCCGGCTTGTGCGAGGGCGACCTTCTACCTCTTTGTCGCCGGCACGAGCGCGGCATCACCCCATGCAGCGGGCGTGGCCGCCCTGGTCGCTGGGCGCGCGGGGGGCGGGCTCACGGCGGGCCAGCTCCGCACGTTCATCGAGCAATCGGCTGACGATCTCGGCAAGCCGGGTGTCGATCTCTTCTACAGCCACGGGCGGATCAACGCGCTCCGCGCAGTGACGCAATAGCCTAGATTCAGCACGAGGGCGGCGGACGCTGACGCGGGACCGCCGCCCGTTTTCTTTCTCATCAGCCGAGGAGGGTGCGGGTGACGAATGTTCGTCCTGGAGGGGCCCCTGCGATGCGCGCACCAGAGTGCTGGCTCGCCGTGCTTCGCATTGCGGTTGGCGTGTGGTTCGCGAAAGCGCTATTCACCAAGCTGTCCGTCACACTGCTATGGGGCTTCCTTCCGGTTCCTGCTGCGTCCGAGCGGTGGCAGCATGTGATGCCGATGCTGGTGGGAAAGTACGCCGAGGGAAATCCGGTTGGGTTCTTCCGCAATTTCATGCTGCAGATCGTCCTCGCGCACAACGGTCTCTTCGCCCAGCTGACCGCCTTCGGTGAAACGGCGGTCGGCCTCGGGCTCGTCTTCGGCTGCCTCACGCTGCTCGCCTCGGGGATCGGGCTTTTCCTGGTGGTGAACTACGGTCTCGCGGTGCAGTGGCAAGGCTCGGCGCAGCAGGGATTTCACTACATGCTGATCACCACGCTCATCGTCATCTTCGCGACGCGCGCGGGACGGACCTGGGGCGTGGATGGTTGGGTGCGTGCGCGGCGGCCCGGCTCCTGGCTGGCGCGCCTGCCGCTCGGTTGAGCTGAGTGCGGGTTTTCTCCTTCCCTAGGGGATGTAGAGCAGGTCGTTGGGCCGGTCGCCCACCGGGACGGTGGCCACGACCTTGCGCGCGTCCGTATCGATCACCGATACCTGGTTGGAACGTCCGTCGGCGGTGTAGAGGCGCTGCGCGTCGCGCGCAAGCGCGATGCCCCAGGGACGTTTCCCCACTGCAATCGTGTCGGTCACTCGCTGGGCAGCCAAGTCGACGACACTCACCGTTCCGGCGGCTCCTTCGGTGACGTAGGCGAGACGCCCGTCCGGCGTGAACGCGATCCGCACCGGCTTCGTCTTGCCGTCCCGGATCGGGAACTGTCCCAGCACCGAGTCGGTCGCGACATCGAGGATGGTTACGTTGCCGCCGGCCTCGGCCGTCACGTAGGCGCGACGACCGTCCGGGGTGAGGGCCACCGTCCGGGGGTTCTCGCCCACGGGGATCGTCTTCCGCAGCCGTCCGGTCGCGGCGTCGAGCACGCTCACCGTGTTGCTCGTTTCCGCGGTCACGTACACCTTGGACCCGTCCGGCGAGACCGCGATCCCCTCCGGCTCCACTCCTACCTGGGTCGAGAACTTGATCCGGCCGGTCTGTACGTCCACACCCGAGGCGTGAGCAATTTCCTCGTTGGAGACGAACAGCGTCCCGCCGTCGGGACTCACCACGACGAGCTCGGGATCCCGCCCGACGGGGATCGTCCGGGTCAGGGTCGCCTTGGCCACGTCGATCACTCCGACGGCGTCGTCCTGGCCGAGGGCGACGTATACGGTGCGCCCGTCGGGGCTCAGCGCCATGCCTCGCGGGCGCTTTCCTACCGTGATGGTCGCGGTCACCGTGTTTGTCCGGGGGGCGATGACGCTGATGCTGTTGCCCACCTCATTCGAGACCCAGAGCTGCGGATCGCGAACCGGTGCGGGCGATGCGCTGGCGAGGCAGAGCGCCGCCAGCGTGGCGGCGCGGAGCGGCACGGTCCGCTCAATCATTGAAAATGGCCTGATCGGCATGGACCGCCCGATCGAGCCCGCGGATCGCGTCCCGGCCCCGGATGCCCCGCAAGATCGCACCCAGCAGGTCCGCGCCCGTGAGATCCGCGTCCGTCAAGTCGGCGCCGGTCAGGTCGGCCCGCACCAGCAGCACCTTGCGCAGGTTCGCCGCCGAGAGGTTGGCGCCGGTGAAATCGGCCCCGCTCGCGTCCGTGCGCATGACGCCCATCGACTGGTTGCCCGGGTCCGCGCCCAGGTTCGCGTGGCTCAGCGTAGCGCGGGCGAACCGAGCGTGGCTCATCGGTGAAATGATGCGGGCGCGCGTCAAGTCGGCATCGGAGAAATCCGCGTCGTACGCGATGACCGCGAACAGGCTGGCGTCGCGCAGGATGGCGTGCCGCATGTCCACGCGGTACATCACGGAGGCGTCGAGCTGCGCAGCGGTGAAGTCCGCCTCCGTGGCGATCGCGTCGGAGAGCGTTACGGAGAAGAGCTGGGCCCTGGCGAGGTTGGTCTTCACGAGCCGACAGCGCGACAGATTGGCGCGCTTGAAGTCGATTCCGCTCAGGTCGAGGCCCGAGAGATCCTTCCCGCTGAAGTCGGCCGGAGCTTGCGCCGTGGCGGCCGCAAGGGCCGCGACGACCTGGTCGCGGGTGACGCGCTGTTGCGCGGGAGCGAGCCTCGCGCTGGCGATCCCCGCGGCGAGGCTCGCCAGCGCCGCGCCCACCACTGCGCGCGTCACTGGCTCTTCTTCAGGTCCGACTCGCGGTGCGGCCGCCCCGGCTTCAACCAACCGTCGCTCCGCGCCTTGACGTACTGGTACAGCTCCTTCACGGCCGCGGTGTCGAGCAGCACCTTCCACGATGGCATCCCCTTGTCGGGGCGCCCGGTCAGCACCGTGTATTCGAAGGAGTCCCGGGGATACGCCATTCCGCTCTTGCTCAACACCCACCGCAGATCGGGGGCGGTGGCGATTACGGGGTGCTGGGCGTCCTCGCCGTGGCAGCGAAAGCAGTACACGTGGAACCACTTCCACCCCTGGTAGATCGAATCCGACACCAGCAGGCTGTCACGCACCGTGTCCCGCGTCGGGGCGACGCTGCCTGATGGCGTGCCGTGCGGTGCGCCTGGGGTCGCCGGGGCCCCGAGGTCGAGCAGAGGAACGCTGTACTCCTGCAGAATCGCGGTGATCTCGCTCCTGCGGCGATCGATCACGGAATCGAGCCGTGCCCTGAGCTCCTTGTCGCGGTGCCGCACGGCCATCGCCATGCTGAACGCGAACGGCATGCCCGAGACGGGATCCGAGTCGGGGAGCGCCACCATCGCGAGCGCCGTCGGCGAGCGCTTGACCCAGTAGCCCGCCAGAGGTCCCCACACGATGGCGACGTCGATCGAGTCCTTTGCCACGGCGCGGATGATATCGTCGGGGTGATCGGCCTTGGGATCGGGGTTCAGGAAGTTGCCGAAGCCGACCAGGCCGACGATGCCGCGCGAGCCCAGGGCGTGCGCCGGCGGCGTGTTCGTATAGTCGTAGCCGATGATGTTCACGCCGATCTTCAGATGCTTCAAGATCGTGTCGTCGAGCGAGCGCAGCCGGAGACCGCGGTCGGCGCGGAACACGAAGTAGTACGTCGAGCGGTAGTACGGCTTGGTGGTCGCCACCGGGTCGAGGCCCACGGGCGCCTGGATCATGACGTCGCAGAAGCCGCCCAGGATCGAGTTTCGCAGCACGCCGCGCCGGCTGGGCCACCAGTAGTTGACCACACGGGCGTTGAGATCCTGCGCCACGACGTGCGCGATCTTGTTCTCGAATCCCTGTTCCTGGTCGTTCGAAAAGGGGAGGTCGAACGGGTCTGCGCACACCCTGAGCTCCTGGTCGCCGTGCGGCGCGCCCGCCATGAGGGCGACGGCCGCGGCGCCAAAGAGCAGGGCACACGCGAGTCTGGCCCGAGTGGGAATCATCGTTCTCCTTGTTGGTCCGGCGGACGGCACGCGAGGGTCCAAGGTACTACACCCGGTGCCGGAGCAACCGCTCCGGCACCGGGTGCCATGCAATACGACGCCTGCCTATGCGCCTGCCGGGACTACAGTCCGAACACCAACAGCGTACCGCCGGCGTTCGAGATGTTGATGTAGTCGCCGAACGCGCCGATCGCGCCCAGCGCCGCCGTGGGATCTTCCGTGCCGATCCCCAGCGCCACACCAGCACCAGCCCAACCGCCCACCCCCGACAGCACGGCGACGTACTGCTTGCCGTCCGGTCCGAGATAGGTCATCGGGTTGCCGATGATGCCCGAGGGGCACTTGAACCGCCACAGCTCGGTCCCGGTCGTGGCATCCACGGCCTTCAGCCAGCCTTCCATCGTGCCGTAGAAGACGATGCCCGAGGCCGTCGCCAGCGCACCACCGTACGCCGCGAGGTTTTCCTTGATCGACCACTTGATCTTCCCGACCGTCGGATCCCAGGCGATAAAGGCGCCGCGGTTGCCGCCCGGGCCAGGGAACATCCGCACGATCGCGCCCACATACGGCTGACCGGCCGAGTACTTCACCTCGACGCCCTCGTAATCCATGCAGATGTTGTTCGTCGGGACGTAGAAGAGGTGAGTCAGGGGCGAGTAGGCGGAGGGCTGTTGATCCTTGAAGCCGATGGCGGCGGGACAAATTCCCTCGGTGTTCTTCTTCGAGGTGGTCCCGAACTGCGCGTTCCGAACCGGGACGCCCGTCGCGAGATCGATCTTCGAGGCCCAGTTGACCGGCCCGAACGGCTCGGCGACGAGCACCTTGCCGGTGGTCCGATCGAGCGTGTAGCCGAAGCCGTTGCGGTCGAAGTGCACCAGCGACTTCACCGGCTTCCCGCCGATCGTCAGGTCGACCAGGACGTTCTCGTTGACGCCGTCATAGTCCCACTCGTCGTGCGGCGTCATCTGGTACACCCACTTCGCCTCCCCGTTGTCCGGGTTACGGGCGAAGATCGTCATCGACCACTTGTTGTCACCGGGCCGCTGATCGGGGTTCCAGGTGCCCGGGTTGCCCGAGCTGTAGTAGAACAGGTTCAGCTGCGGATCGTAGGAGTACCAGCCCCACGTGGTCCCGCCGCCGTGCTGCCATTCGTCCCCCTGCCACGTCGACACGCCCAGGTCCTTGCCCTTCATCGACGCGTAGTTGGAGTTCGGCTCGCCGACGATCTTCACATCGTTGTCGGGACCGGTGGAATAGGCCCGCCACACTTCCTTCCCGGTGTTGACGTCGTACGCCGTCACCCGGCCGCGCACGCCGAACTCACCGCCCGAGATCCCCGCGATCACCAGGTCTTTGATCACGATCGGAGCGTTGGTCATGGTCGAGCCGGTCTTGTAGTCGGCGTTCGGGACGCGCCAGATCTGCTTGCCGGTCTTCGCGTCGAGCGCCAGCAGGTCGCCCGCCAGCAGCTCGATGAACAGCTTGCCGCTCGGATGGTAGGCGAGACCGCGGTTCACCAGGTCGCAGCACGCGATCGGCTTCGCCTCGGGCGGCTGGGCCGGCACATGCTTCCAGATCATCGGCGCGCCCGGCTTTGTCAGGTCGAGGGCGTACACGATGTTCGGGAATGCGCTGTGCACGTACATCACGTTGTTGAACACCAGCGGATTTCCCTCATGGCCGTTCAGGACGCCGGTCGAGAACGTCCACGAAGCCTTGAGGCTCTTCACATTCGCCTTGTTGATCTGAGTGAGCGGACTGTAGCGCTGCAGGTCGTACGTCCGACCTGTCATCGTCCACTCGCCCGGACCTTGGGCGACGGCGGACGCCGCGAGCACCATCATGCTCGTCGCGATTCCGCCGGACAACAGTTTGAAGCGGTTCATAGCTGACCTCATGTTGAGGATGAGGGTGGTGTGAAGCGGTTTATGCAACTTGCCTGTCAGCGTAGCTAACCCTCGTGGGCAACGTCCGGGGGCCCGCGTTCCCAACAGGCCACAGCCATCGTCCGAAAAGCTCCAGCCAAGGATGCCTCCAGGGATAGTGGTTATATCCCCGGGTCCCGCGACTGTCAATCGTCGGGAAAAGGCCCGGGTTTCATGGTGGAACCGGGCTCACCCCACGCCACACGCGCCCGCCGGCCTGGCTGAAGCCGCCCTCATAAACCGCACCGCCCGGGCGGAGGATGGTTCGCACCCGCCCCGCGAGCGCCGCGGCCGCCCCCGCGTCCGCCACGATCCCATAGACCGCCGGGCCCCAGGAGCTTTGCCCTACGCCGATCGCCCCCCATCGGCGCAACCGCTCGATGAGCTCCCCGGTCTCACCGGGAGCGAACACGCCCCCCTGAGCCGGCGCGAACCACCCCCCGGTGATGCGCTGCACCTCGGTCAGCGCCGCTCCGAAAGCCGTGAGGTCGGCCACGGCCACGGCGGGGAGCAGCTGCATCAGCACGAGGTGCGCGACGCGCGCCACCTCCGCCGCAGCCGGCGGCGGCAGCCGCCCGAACGCCGCCGCCTCTTCGTCACCCGCCAGCCCGGGCTTCCCCTGCGGGACGACCACCACGCAGCGCCACGCCGCGGGCATCGGCAGCCGGGCGAGCAGTGGGGCAGGCGCTTCGTCGCCCGGTCTGCGGCCGCCCTCGACCACGAACCCGCCGAGCGCGAACGTCCAGGTTCCCACCGCCGACCGCCTGCCGCGGTCCACCGCGCGTGCCAGCGTCGTCACTTCGGTCGGCAGCCCGTACAGCTCGGCCGTGGCGCGCGCTACGGCGAGGGCGAGCTGGGTGCCCGAGCCGAGCCCCGCGTGGGGCGGGATGGTGCGGTGCAGGCAGAGGTGTACGCGGGGTGGGATGCCGTGATGCGCGGCGAACCGTTGCGCGAAGGCCAGGGCCCGCGCCGCGTCCGGACCCTCCGCCCGGAGATCGGGGGAGGGACGCGCCTCGAGCAACAGCGACGGTGCAGGGACCGCGGCGCCGATGCCGCCGAAGCGGCGCCCGAGATCGCCCCGCAGGTCGAGCACTCCGAAATGGAGGCGGGCCGGCGCCTCGACGAATACCGGAAGGCCGGCTTCGCTCACCGCCGTGCGGGCGCCGTCCGGACCGCCGGCACGGTGCGCACATAGTCCGACAGCAGCGCCATCGCCTCGCGCTCGCGTGGGCCCGCCGTCTTGTCCACGATCACCTGCAGCCGCGCGAGCTCGTCGCGGATCTGCTCGGCCGGCAGCAGGTGGGTGCGGGTGGCCAGGATCGCGGCCTCGAGCACCGCGTGGCGCGCCCGGTTGAAGCCCAGGAACTCACGCCGAAACCCCCGATGCACCACCGCGGTCACCACCCGAGCTCGCGGCGGTGTGGCGTCGAGCGAGCGCACCTCCACTTCCCGCCACGAGCACACGGCCTCGAGCACGACACCGCGAACGGCCGTCGCCGGTACGGCCGGAAACTGCACCGTGGCGATCGCGCCCTGCGCGAACAGCATGACGTCGTCCGTCAGGTTCACGACGGCGGCCCCCGTGTCGCGCAGATTCCGGAAGGTGGTGGTCTCGAGAAACGGCTTGATCACGATGTCCTGGTCGCCCCACTCGACGCCCATCGGCGCGAAGTTGGGCGTCCCGGCGCCGTCGAGCGTCGTGAGGATCGACTCGATGATCACCGGACCAGCGCGGCGGGCGGCGGCACGAACTCCCGTGGCGGCTCGGGCGCGTGGGCGCTCCCCCCGTCGGCTCGGTCCGGGAGCGGGTGCCGCGGCGTGGCGGCCCCGTGCAGGAAGCGATCGAGCAGGCGATAGCCGTGCTCGGTCAGCACCGATTCCGGATGAAACTGCAGGCCGATCACCGGGTGCCGCACGTGCGCCACCGCCATGATCTCCCCGTCGTCCGCGGTGGCCGTGACGTTGAGCACCGGCGGCACGCCGCGGCGGGCGATGGCGAGCGAGTGGTAGCGGGCCGCCTGGAACGGGTTCGGCAGCCCGGCGAAGATGGCGCGGCCGTCGTGGAAGATGCGGGACGCCTTGCCGTGCACCGGCCGCCCCGCCCGCACGATGGCGGCCCCGTAGGCGGCGCCGATACACTGGTGACCGAGGCACACGCCGAGGATGGGCGTCGTAGCCCCGAAGCGGCGGACCACATCCGTCGAGATTCCGGCCTCGCCGGGCGAGCACGGGCCCGGGGAGATGATGATGTGCGAGGGTCGGAGCTGCTCGATCTCCTCGAACGACGTAGCGTCGTGGCGTCGTACAACGGTCTTTTCCCCCAGCTCCCGCACGTAGCGCGCCAGGTTGTGCACGAACGAGTCGTAGTTGTCGATGAGCAGTATCATGGCTCGAGGGCGGCAATCAGGCCGCGGGCCTTGTCGAGCGTCTCCCGGTATTCCTGCGCGGGGTCGGAATCGGCGACGATCCCGCCGCCCACTTGAAAATACACGTCGCGGCCGACCACGAGATAGGTCCGAATGACGATGCTCGTGTCGAGCGCCCCGGTGATGCTCACGTAGCCGATCGAGCCGCAATACACGGCGCGCTGCGTCGGCTCGAGCTCGGCGATGATCTGCATCGCCCGGACTTTGGGCGCGCCGGTGATGGAGCCGCCGGGGAACGCCGCGCGCAACAGATCGAGCGCGTCGTGCCCGGGAGCGAGCTCTCCCACCACGGTCGACACGAGGTGGTGCACGGTCTGGTAGTGCTCGAGCGCGAACAGTTCTGGGACGCGTACGGTGCCGGGCTGGCACACCCGCGACAGATCGTTCCGCAGCAGGTCCACAATCATCACGTTCTCGGCCATGTCCTTGTCGCTCTCGGCGAGCGCCAGGGCCAATGCCGCGTCGTGCTCCGGGCCGACCCCGCGCGGCCGCGTGCCCTTGATGGGACGCGTCTCCACCCGGCGGCCGTCGTCCACCCGCAGGAACCGCTCCGGGGAAGAGCTCGCGACGACGACCTGACCGAAATCGAGGTACGCGGCGAACGGCGCCGGGTTGCGCTGCCGCAGGCGGCGGTACAGCTCGAACGGGGTTCCCGCGAGCGGCGCCTGGAGGCGCTGCGACAGGTTCGCCTGGAAGATGTCGCCGGCGTACACGTACTCGATGACGCGCGCGACGGCGTCCAAGTACCCGGCGCGCGTGAAGTTTGAGCGCACGCCGGGAACGTCGGGGACAGGGTAGGACGGCGCAGCTGGGCGGTCCGGACGCTGGGGGTCTGCCGGAGCGACTGCGTATTTTTGTCGCGCAGGGAGCCCCCCAGCGTCCGGACCGCCCGAGCGTCGCTCCGCCAATCTCTCTTTCACGAACGCTAACCGGCGGGCCGCGCGCTCGGGCCGCGCGGTCCGCTGCTCGGGCATCCCCGTCGAAATCACCCACGCCCGTTCCGTCTCGTGGTCCCAGGCGATGACCCAGTCGTACAACCCCAGCATCACGTCCGGGATGGCGACGTCGTCGTAGCGCGTCCGCGGCACGCGCTCGAGCTGGGCGCCCCAGTCGTACCCCACGTAGCCCGCCGCCCCGCCCTGGAACGGCGGGAGGCCGGCGACCGGCTCGGCCGCGAACGGCTCAAGCAGAGCGCCCACGTGGGCAACCGGGTCCGCGGCGACCCGGGTCCAGCGGCCGCCGCCCAGCTGCTGCGTGAGCGCGCCCTTCGAGCGCACGACCGTCGCCGGGTCCGCGGTGAGGAACGTATGACGGCCGACCTGATCGGGATGGGTGGCGCTGTCGAGCAAGACGACGAACGGCAGGTCGGCGAACCGGGCGCACGCCTCGACGGGATCGGGCGCGGGGACCAGCTCTTCCACGAGCGGTGCCGTATCGCTCACGCGCCGCCCTTCGCCTGGCGGCGCTCCCTGGAGCGCTTGGACCGCTGCGTGAGCCGCACGTGCTCGGGGCCGCGGTCGTCGGGTGGCGTCAAGTACCCCCACTCGAGCGCCCCCTCCTGGCGGTAATTCTTGCCGAGCGTCAGCGCGAGCCGCGCCTTCATCAGCTCGCGCCCCAGGTAGAACGCGTGGGTCGCCTCCTCGACGCCGAGCTGCGCGAAGATCTCGTGGATGTCCGTGCCCCGCACAAAGATCTCGTCGTTGAAGACGGTGATGACGTCGCGATCCGCGAAGATGCGGTAGTTTGGGTCGGTCACGCGCGCCTGTAGCTCGCGCAGCTCCGCTTCTGGGTACCCGCGGACCGTGGGATCCTTGAGCGTGACGAGCCGGTCGTCCACCCCTTTGGGGAGCGTCTGCCGGGTGACGGCGTGGTGCATGAGGCGCCGGGCGATGTCCACCTCACGCACCACGCCCCGGGCCCAGGGGATCACCTCGGTGGTCAGCACGGCGCGCACGCCCAGCTCCTCGCAGATCGCGATCAGCAGCGCGTTCACGCCGGTCGTGTCTGCCGCGGTGAGCTCGGTGATGTTGCCGATGCCCATGAACAGCTGTGCCGCCGGGTAGCGGCGACGCACCTCAGCGAAGCGCTCGAGCGAGGCGAAGAACCCAAAGCCGATCGGCTCGATCACGGGGTCGATCAGGTACGATACCCCCCAGCTCTCGAGCGCAGCGATGCTCGGCTCGAGTGTCTCGAGACCTTCGCCGAAGTCGGGGATAACGACCACCCGCGTCGGCGTGCCGGCGAAGTCCCGCGCGACGTCGAGATTGGATCGATTGACCGACAACACCAGCTCGGCGCCGGCCACCACGGCGGTGCGGATCTCGCCCGCGTCGAGGGAATCGACGCTCACCCGCATCCCGGCATCGACCAGCTCGCGCACCGTGTCCGCCAGCCCCGGAAATTCGCGTCCCGGGGTGCAGCCGATGTCGATGACGTCGGCGCCGCTCGCCCGGTAGTGGTCGGCCTCCCGGCGTAGCGCCTCGCGCGCCAGCCGCGGCGCGTTGTTCACTTCCGCCACGATCTCGATGCCGTACGCGCCGTAGTCCCGCGCCGCCGCCGCGCGGCCGAAATACTCGGGGATCTGACGCAGGTCCTTCGGCCCCTTTTCGACACGCACGCCGGCCCGGTCGGCGATCGCTGCTGTGTCACCCTCGCACAGGCCCGGGATCAGCACGAGGTCGGTACCGGCGGGCACCGCCAGGAAGCGGGCGATCCACGGTGTCGTCATCAGGGCGGCCACCGTGATCTTCATGACGGCGACGTCGTAGGCGAACGCCGGCGCCATCTCGGCGAGCGTGCGGCGCAGCCCCGGCTCGGCGAGCCTGCCCGTCACGAACAGCACCCGACGCGGTACGGCTTCCTCCGGGGCAGCCGTCACCGCGGGTCACCCGACCGCACGAACTTGTTCGGCGTTCCCTCGAGGGCGCCGCCCTTGGGGCGCCACAGCACGATGTCCTCGAGCTTGCGGGCCAGCTCGAAGTCCTTGTCGGTGATCCCCCCGGCGGCGTGGTTCTGGAGCTTCACGATCACCCGGCCCCACGTGACCGACAGATCCGGGTGATGGTACGCCGCCTCGGAGAAGTAGCCGATCGCGTTCACCAGCATCAGCGTGGTCGGCCAGCCGTCCGTCTTGTAGGTCCGCCGGATCCACCCGTCCTCGTACCACCACCCCGGTAACTCTTTCAGCTTCTGCTCGATCTCGGCTTCGTTGTACGTCGGGTCTTTCTGCGCCATGCGCGTCTCCTTGTCCGTGGGCTAGACGACGGCCCCGCCGTTGATCATCAACATCTGGCCGGTGACGTAGGACGCCGCGTCCGAAGCGAGATAGACCGCTGCGTGGGCGACGTCCTGAGGTGTGCCCCAGCGGCTCAGCGGTATCGATCGCGTGATGCGCTCCTTCACCGTCGGGTCGAGGGACTCACCGTACGCGGTCTCGATCCAACCCGGCCCGAGCACGTTGACGCGGATGTGCGGCGCCACCGAGCGGGCCAGGGCGCGGCTGAACGAGTACACTCCGCCTTTGGCGGCGCAGAAGACTTCGGCGTACCCCCCCTTCGTTCCGCCCGCCAGCACGTGGTCCCAGGACACGTTCAGGATCACCCCGCCTGCGGGCTGCCCCCGCATGAGGGCGACCGCCTGCCACGAGGCGAGCACCGTTCCGCGGAGATCCACGGCGAGCAGGCGGTCGAGTTTTTCGATCCAGGTAAGGCGCGCCGCTTCCCCCGTGAGGATGTCGGCGCCGGCGTTGTTCACCCACACGTCTACGCGGCCGAACGCGTCGCGGACGTGTGCCGCCAGGGTCTCCACAGCCCGCGCGTCCGCCACGTCGACGGAGAGCAGCTCGGCGCGGCGGCCGTGCTCGCGAACACGCTCGGCTGTGTCGTCGGCGGCGCGCTGGTTGGCTCGGTAGGTGAGGGCCAGGTCGGCCCCGGCCTCGGCGCAGGCGAGCGCCATCGCACGCCCAATGCCGCTCGAGGCCCCGGTGATGAGCACTACCTTTCCGGTGAGCGTCGGGCCGGCCGCGCCGCGCGCCCCCTCCTGCGGCGCTGCCTGCACCGCTCCCTCCGGCTGTCGTTTTGACATCGAGTCTCCGGAAGCCTAACCTATCGGCGACTTTGGGACACCCACAAGGGAGCCGCCGCACATGCAGCTGCTGGTCAGCGTTGCCGATGCGTCCGAAGCGCGCGCCGCCGGCGGCGCGCGGAGAGCCTCAGCCCTGGCGCGCGCGGCGCCCTTGGCTGCGGCCGCCACCCTCGTCTAACGCCACATCGAGCTGCCCGAGATCGTCGGCCGTGATGATGAAATGCTCCACTGCCGGCGGCAGGGTGCGGAGGAACAAGGAATCGACGAGTTTGCGCGGGTCGCCCCCCGCCGGCTTGATCAGGACGATGCGCCGGGCGCCGAGCATGCCGGCGAGCCAGGCGGCGATCGAGTCGCTCGTGATCTCCCAGGTGTGGGGAAGCGGGTCGGCGGCGCGGACCCAGCGGTACGGCGCGAGCACCGGCAGCCGCCCGGCCTGGCGTGCGGCGGCGATCTCCGCCTGCTGCTCGACGAGCACGGCACCGGGCAGGCGAGCGGCCAGAACGTGCGCGTACTGATCCATGCCGAGCACGGCCATCCAGTGCGCCGCGTCTTCGCCGATCTTGATCCGGCGAAACATGGTGCGGACGGCATCGGCGAACGGACCGCCCCCCGGCACGATCACGAGCCGACGCCTTGGGCTGAACGCCGTGAGCGCCTCCGTGACGAGATCGAGGGCCCCAGCTTTGCTGAGCAGTCCGCCTCCGACCTTGACGACCGTATGGATGATCTGTGCGTCGTCCGTCACGAGGTCACCGGCTCCGCAGCGAGCTCTGCGGCGAGCAGCAGTGCGGCCGCCGCCGCTGGGGCATGACGGGCGGCGGGGCCGAGCGCAGCCGAGAGGTGCGTGACCCGCAGGGCGGCGCGCCGGGCCGCTTCCGCGGCCAGGAAATCGCCCAGGCCCGTGACGACCGCGAGCCCGAGCCCGGGGTGGCGCCGCCGGACGCGTCCGACGGCCTCGGCGATGCGGGTCACCTGGGCATCCCACAGCGCCTCCGCGATTGCGTCGATCGCGGCCTCGTCGAGGATCTCACGATCGCCACACACCACTCGCGCGAGCCGCTCTCCGGCGAGCTCTCGGGTGGCCGCACGCCCGTCCGGCGTGGGGACTGTGTAGTCCGACGGCGCAAGCTGGCGCCGCCACAGGTGGACGTCTCCCGCGAGCGCAAACCCCTCCGCCGAGACACCGGTGGACCTCCCGCCGAGCGGGACGTGGGCGGCGATCGCTTCGGCCGGCGTACGGAGGGCTCCGGTGTACACGAGCTCCTCTTCGCGCAGTCGCTCAGGGTCCGTACGGCCGAGGGCGGCCGGTGCGCCGCCCGCGATCGGGATGATGTCGGTCGTGGTGGAGCCCACGTCGATCAGGATGCAATTGGGGAAGCTCCGGGCCACGAGGCGCGCCGCGGCCGCCCAGTTGGCGGCGGCGATCGCGAGCGGCTCGCGGCGTGCCTCGTCTGCCGTGAGCCAGCGTCCGTCGACCGCGTACACGCGCACCAGGCCATCCGAAAACGCGCGCGTGACCGCATCGACCACGAACGCCACGCCGTCGCGCTTGGTCCGAAAGATCTGCGACAGCTCCGCGGTCATGGTGACCGCGTGAGCGTCCGCCGGCGTCCCGCCCAGCTCCCCGGCGACGCGGGCGAGCAGCGGCGCCAGCGCGGCGGGATCACGCTGGATTTCGTACGGCACCGCCCGCATGGCGACGACGCGGGTCCCCGCGACGCGCGCCGCCTTCGTGTTCACACCGCCAATGTCCCAGCCGAGCACGCCCTTCATACGCCGGGACTCCGGGGCACGCTGCCGTGCGCGTAATCCCCGTGCTCGATCTCAAGGCGGGTCGCGCGGTGCTGGCGCGCGGCGGCGTGCGGGACGCCTACGAGTCGGTCCACTCGGTGCTGGCGGCTGCGTCGGCCGTGGGAGACGCGGTCGCGCTCGCCCGCGCGTTCCGCGAGCGGCTCGGCTGCGACGAGTGCTACGTGGCGGATCTCGACGCGATCGCCGGCGGTCAGCCGCAACGCGCCCTGGTGCGGGCACTCGCCGGCGTTGGCGCGCGGTTGCTCGTCGACTCGGGGCTGTCTGATCCAGCGAGCGCGGCGGCCCTGCTCGCGGAGGGAGCCGTTCGGGTCGTCGTGGGGCTGGAGACGCTGCCCACTCTCGGGGCGCTGGCAGCAATTGCCGGCGCGATCGGGAGCGAGCGCATCGTGTTCAGCCTGGACCTGCGCGACGGGCAGCCCGTGCGCGGGCCCGGGGCGCCCCATCATGGGTCGCCGCTCGAGCTGGCACGCGCGGCCGTGGCGGCGGGTGCGGTGGCGCTGCTCGTTCTCGATCTCGCCCGCGTGGGGGCGCGGCACGGCCCGGATCTGGGGTTGGTGAACGCGATCCGCGGTGCGCTCCCGGACGTCGAGCTCCTGGTCGGCGGCGGGGTGCGGACACGTGAGGATCTCCAGCGGCTCGCGGACGCGGGGTGCGACGCAGCGCTGCTCGCCACGGCGCTGCACGACGGCCGCGTGAAACGAGCGGATCTCGACGCCGTAGGGCGTCGCGGGCCGGCACCACTCGAGCGCAGGCGTCACTCCAGCGACTCGCGGTAGGTCGCCGACTGGCCGAAGTTCTCCTCGACCTCGATTTCGATGGCCCGAAGCTTCACCCCGGGGGACGGCGTGAGCTCCCGGCTGACGCGCCCGGCGAGATACTGCGCCAGCATCTCGACGGTCGTGTTCGGGATCGGGAGCAGGGCGCAGTCGGCCTTGGGGAAGACGTAGCGGGGCCTGCCGTTGACGGCGACGGCCACGCTATCGCCGTCCTCCCGGATCTGGATCTTCGGGTTCTGCAGCGGCAGCAGCACCTTGTGATCGATCTCGTCGGTGAGGCGCTTCATCAGCTGTTTCAGCTCGGAGAAATCCACGACGTAGTGCGCTTCGGGATCGAGGCCGCCTTCGACGGCGACCTGCGTCCGGTAGTTGTGACCGTGCAGCGTCTCGCAGCGGTGCCCCGGGAAGGTGATGAAGTGCGCGGACGCGAACACGTGGTTGTCTTTCGTGACGGCGACGCGGAACTGCTTACCGTCGGCCATCGCGTCTCCCCCAACCGCCCTCGAGCAGGACGACGCAGATTGCGGCGCCGGTCAGATCGGCGGTGGCGCCGGGATTCTTCGTGTTGCGTTCGTCTCGCAGGTCGCGATCGAGAGCGGCGATCGCCGCTCGTCCCGTCGGTGTGCGTCCCCCCCCGGCGTCTATCACCTCGCGCGCTCGTCGCTGCACCCGGACCGCTTCCTCGGGGCCGAGTTTGCGCGCGATGTGGCTGTCGGGCCAGGCCGCGAGCAGCGTGAGGTACGTCTCGACGATCGCATCGCTCCAGGAGAGCCCGGCGGCGAGCCCGCGGCGCAGGACCGGCGCACCGGCGTCGAACGTCGTCTGGAAATCGGTAACGTACTCGCGCGCGATCGCATCCCGCTCGGCCGCGAGTGCCATCGCTTCGCGCAGCGTCACACTGGGCGTGCCGGCGACGTCCTGCTCTGTAGAGCGGCCCAGTGCGCCGGGCCGGGCCTGACGGATGGCGGCGTACACTTCGCGCGCGTCCGCCACCGTGGTCTCGCCGAGCGTGGCGGCCACGGCGGCCCGCAGCGCGGCATCGTTGGAGGAGGACATCAGGGCGGCTCGGGCGAGCGGGGCGAGCAGCAATACCAGACCGAGGTTCGTGTTGGACGGCACCCAGCGGGCGGTCGCCTCCACGGCGGCCCGGATCGTGGCGCCGAGCGGGTGCTCTCCCGCAGCGGCGAGTGCGGGGCCGATCGCGACGGCGCTCGCGAGGAAGTCCTCGTACGTCGCGTCGTGGAAGCGGGCGAGCGGGGACACGTTACCAGGTTTGGGGGCGCTCGCCTCGAGCAGGCAGGCGAGCTGCGCCGCGGCGGCGACTTCGGCCGCGCGCGCCGGCGTGCTCACGCCGACGTCAAGCGCCCGAGCAGATGCTCGACGATCGTCGCCGCGACGTCGACGGAGGTTGCTTCCTGCAGGCCGCGCCATCCCGGGATTCCGTTCACCTCGACGACATAGTCCGTGCCGTCCCGCGCCGGGAGCAGGTCGACGCCTGCGTATTCGGCACCCACGGCCCGGGCTGCACGAAGCGCCAGGTCCGTGCGTTCCCTCGAGAGCGCGGTCGCCCGCGCCCGCCCGCCGCGCGCCAGGTTCGTCTTCCAGCCGGCCGCGCTGCGCTCGATCGCCCCGACCACGCGGCCGCCCACCACGAAGGCACGCACGTCGCAGCCGTCGTGGTCGACGGTGCGCTGCACATAATATACCCCGCGAATCGTCTCCAGCGTGCGGAACACGCGAAACGCCATCTCTTCGCTCGTCACGCGCACCATCCCGAGCCCCATCGAGCCGAACAGCGGCTTTACGATCACGTCCTGCAGGTGGCGGAACGCCGCCAGCCCTGCGTCCGGGCTTTCGCACACAACGGTCTCGGGGACTCGGAGTCCCGCCTGCGCGAGGATGGCGGTTGTCCAGAGCTTGTCCACGGTGCGCTCGATCGCGCGCGGGGAGTTCATCACCGGGACGCCCTGCTCCTCCAGGGCGTGCAGCGTGTCCACCCGGAAGATGATCTGCTCGAGGGAGCCCGCGGGGATGATCCGCGCCAGCACGGCGTCGCAGGCGCCGAGGTCCGTCTCGCCGGCGGCAAACGTCGTGGCCGGGCCACCGAGACGCGCCACCAGCACCTCGTAGGGGAGGACGCGTCCCTCGTGGCCCCGCGCGGCGAGCGCGCGGCAGAGCTCGTCGGTGTGCCAGCCCTGCCGCGCGGCGAGGATCGCGATGCGCACGGCGGCTAGTTCGTCTTCTGGCCGATCAGGACGGTCACGCCGCCCGTGGCGAAGGTGGGCAGGTCGGCCGCCACCGCCTTGAATCCCGCGGTCGCGATGCCTTTCTCGAGCGCCGCGCGGGACTCCCACCGGAGATCGGCCATCCGATAGAGCGCCGGTCGCTGGCCGTCGATAGTCGCCGGGAACTTCACCAATTCCACGCGGGTGACCCCGATCTCCTGCGCATGCGATGCGAACAGCGGCACGTGCTTCTCGGCGTAGTACTTCTCGAACGCCGCCGTGTCCTTCGGCTGGTTGTACAGCACGACTACGGCCCACGCTACCCCGGCCGCTGCCGCTCGCGGCGGGGCCGGCTTGGAGCAGGCGGCCGTGAGGGCGAGCGTGGCGAGGGCGGTGAGGCTCCGCAACGGACGCTGCATGGAAATCGCTCCTTGGTGAGGCGTGGGTGAGGGCGCGACGCGTCAACTCTCGACGAGCGACGCGCGCAGCACCTCGGGGTTGATGTGTCCCGCGTGGTACGTCTTCCCGCTCTGTACGCTCGTCAGCCACACCTCGGCGGGGCTGAAGAGGAGCGGGTCGATCTTGTAGAAGTCCCCGTCGTACCGCTTGAAGATGTCGTAAAACGGCGTGCCGTAGTCCTTGGAGGCCGAGGCCGGGATCCTGGGCACGAGCTCGGCGAGCTCCACGTCGTCGGCGTTCACGGTGTAGTGCGCCTGCCCGCCGTACAAAATGCAGTCGTTGGTCCGACCGATGGCGCGCAAGTCGTTCTTCGCCACCGGCGGGAGCGGCGCCGTCCCGATCCCGCTCACGATCTTCTTCAGGTCGAATCCCAGCGTGTCCATCTTGTGCAGGCCGGTCTCCAGGATGCGGGCCGTGATCTGCACGCCGCCGGCGAGGCTCGCCGTCGGCGCCACGACGAAAGTGAGGTGCGCCGGGACGAGCCCCGCCTTCGCGGCCACCCAGGCGGCGACGGCCTCGGTTGGCGGGTTCCGCGTCTCGAGCACCAGCACGCCGCGCGGCGCGGTCTCGGCGTAGCCGAGCTTGGCGAACAACTCGCGCTCCACTCGGGCGTGCGCCCGCAGCGGCCCCGAGCCCATCGCGAAATACTTGTCCACCTGAATCGCCCACCCCGCGTACTGCGACGCCATGCAGCTCACCGCGGGATGATCGGTCCAGACGCGCACCCCGGGCCACGCGTCGCCACCGATCGCCAGCGGCGTGTAGTCGACGTGCCCGAGACCGCCCATGCAGATCTCGGCGAGCGCGAGCCCCGCCGCGTGGCCTCCCGGCGTCGCGATGCCGGCGTCGATGACGCGCGCCCCGCCCGGCAGCGGTCGCGCGAGGATGCGCAGCGCAGCGGCGTGCGCCGCCATCCGGTCGGCCATCTCCCAGGCGCGATCGTTCAGGCCCAGCGGCTCGCCGCTCACTCCGCCACCCAGTGCAGGATCTCTCCCTTGCCGAGCTCGGCCAGGTCGCCGGAGTAGCGTGCATACCGACCCGTGATCTGGGGCTCGCCGATCGCCAGCGCGTAGCGGGCGCGCAGGTAGCGGAGCAGCAGCGGGAGGTGGGGCGGCCGGTAGGTGCAGGCGTAGCGGAACGTGGCCGGGCGGTCGATCGCCCCGAGCGCGACGATCGAGCCGCGCTTGAGGAAGCGGCCCGCGCCCGCGGCGGCCCGGCCGAATACCACCACCGTCCCCGCAATCATCCCCCTCCCCGCCTGCGGTCCCGCGTTCCCCGTCACCACGATCAGCCCGCGCCGGGCGGCGGCGCCCGCCTGGGCGCCCGCGTCGCCCCGAATGATGATCTCGCCACCGGTCATCCCGCGGGCGGCTCCCGGGAGCGCGCCGCCGGGATTGTCACCGGCGCTCCCGTGCACGTCGATGCGCCCGCCCGCCATGCCGCGACCGAGGTCGCTTCCCACGCTGCCATCGACGACGAGCTCGCCGTCGGCCATCCCGGCTCCTATGCCTTCGACCTTCGTCACGTCGCCGGTGATGCGCACCGTGGCGGACCGCTCACCCGTCACCGTGAAGAAGTCGCCCAGGAGCGCGCGCCGCCCGCCGTGCGTCACGGGCAGCTGCCCGATGTCGCCGGCGCCGAGTAATGCAAAGCGGTCGGCCGCGATGCAGTCCGCGACCAGCAGGTGCGTCGGTGCGGTCGCGAGCGTCAGCACCACGGGGTCGCTCACGCCAGGATCTTCCGGAGATAAAAGTGATGCGGCCCGAGCTTGCCGCCGTAATTCCCCGCCGTGATCGCCACGATGCCCGGCCGGCACGCGGCGCGGATCCCGCCGCGCATCGCCGCCTCGATCGCAGGGGCGTCGGTTCCGTCGAGCACGATTTCGAGCACGCTGTTCACGCCTGCCGGGACCTGTGACGTGGTGACCGCGCGGAGCGTGGGGTCGAACGCGTCGTTCGTCGTGGCGATCATGTTCTTGTAGCGCCGCGAGCCGACTTTACTCCCGCTCCGCACCACGCCCCCCGGGAAGGGGAGGATCACCCCCCGAAAGTTCGTCATCGCGAGGACGGCGGCCTCCGCCGCGGCGAGCGCCGCGTCGGCGTCCTCCGCCAGAATCAGGAAGTTCCCGCCCCCCACGCCCTTCTGCATACCGAACGTCTCCTCGACCAGGAACTCTCCTTCCATCACGGGCAGACGCCAGTACCGCTTGCCCCCGATCACCTTGCTCGCCTGGAACCCGTCCCCGAACACCCGGAGCGCCTTGCCCACCGCCAGCCGGTCGGGCGCCTCGGGGAGGCCGTCGAAGCAGGCCGTGGTGGGGCAGGTCAGCACCGTCTGGCCGATCCGGACGATCAGCTGCTCCGAGAGGCTCTCCTTGTCCATCGTCAGGAACAGCACGCTCACCCCCGGATGCCCGTCAGGGGTCTCTTCGGGGGCGAGCTCGCGCTCGATCGCCGCCTCGCACTTGCAGCCGATCACCGAGGTGGCGAAGCCGGTGAGCTTGACGGCGGCCTCTCGCGCCCACTTGGCGTTCCGCCCGGTGATGATCAGCCGGGCGACCCGCATCGTGAACGCCTCGGCGAACGTGTCCTCGATCGTCACACCGTCGATCTTCACGCCACGGGCTCCGCGCCGTAGTTGGCGAACGCCACACAGGCGTAGTCGTCGAAGAAGCGCTGCACGTCCCGCGTAACCGCGGCATCGTATTCGGGGCGCACCGCCAGCCGCCGCCCGGCGGGCGCCCGCCGCAGCTGGCCCTCCTCCACCACGACGGCCCCCCCTTTGATCACGTAGCGCGGCGTCGCGAACATCTGCGCGCGGTCGGGGTCGTCGGCGTAGATGGTCACGTCGGCGTCCGCACCCGCGCCCAGGTGCCCCTTGTGCTTCAGGCCGAGCAGGCGCGCCGGGCCGGCGCGCGTGACGACGGCGATCTCGGCGAGCGTGTATTCGCGCGCCAACCCGTCGAGCAGCGCACTGCCCGCGAGCATCCGTTGGTTCACCTGCTTCAGCTGCTCGTCGCGATACGCCCGGTCCATCAGCAGCCGGATGAGCCGCGGATAGGAGAGAAACGAGCCGCCATTCGGGTGGTCGGTCGAGAGCACGACCCGCCAGGGATCGCGCGCCAGGAGGAACAGCTCCAGCCCGACCGCCCACTGCAGCGCCGCCACCGCGGCCTTCTCCTTGTACGAGTACGGGACGATCCCGCAGCCGGTCTCGAGCTCGATATCGACGTTCACCCAGCGGCGTCCGGTGCTCGCGTGCAGCAGGTACTCCACGGGACCGTCGGCGGTGACCGTGGTCGCGGGACCGAACATCACTTGGCCGACATCGACGCTGACTTCCGGATGGGCGTTCACGTGCTCGATCACATCGCGTGCGGCCGAGGTCCATCCCTTCCCCCGCTCCCCGCCGTAGCTGTGGAACTGGAGGTGGGTGAAGTGCGCGCGTTGGCCGGCCAGTGCACGCATGCTCTCGAGCGTGGTCGCGACGTTCCCCGGCTGGCCCAGGTTGTTGCAGTGGACGTGCACCGGGTGGGGCAGCCCGAGGGCGTTGGCGGCGCCGGCGAGCACCTCGAGGATCTTCCGCGGCGTCACGCTGCTCGACCCGACCGGATCGTCGATCCCGCTCACGTTGCGATCGGCGCTTCCCCCGGCCCCGCCGCCGGACTTCCAGCGCGCGATGCCTCCCGGGTTCACGATCTTGATCGCGTAGCCCCGCGTCACTCCGAGGAGCCACGCGGCGTAGTCGCGGGCCCGCGTCGGGTCGCCTGCCGCGAGCTGGCGCAGCAGGTAGTCGTCGTTGCCGAGCAGCACGAAGCAGCCCGCATCGATGATCGGCGTATCGTCCAGCTCGGCGTGGGCCTGCCGGGCCGCGAGCGGGGCGACCGCCGCCTCCATCACGGTCGTGTAGCCGAGGCCGGCGTAGCGGTACCCGGTGGTGAACGTGCTGGGAATCGTGCCGCCGGTCCCCGAACGAGCGACGGCGCCGTCAGCGAGTCGCGGCGCGGGTGCAGGATCCGCGGCGTGCTCTTCGGGAAGCAGCCGGCGGCCGTGATTGACGCTCGAGCCGGCGATGTGCGCGTGGATGTCGACGCCTCCCGGCATCACGATCATCCCGCGGGCGTCCAGTCGTGGGGCGTTGGCGGGAAGGTCGTCGACGATGCGGTCGCCCTCGATGCACACGTCGCGCACCTGGCCGTCCACGCGGTTCGCGGGATCGTGCACCGTGCCGCCGCTGACGCGGAGCTGCGGAGCAGCGCTCATGCGCCAAGCCGCTCGCGCAGCGCGCGCAGCGTGCCCGCGGCGGTGGGTGGGCCGGCGAGCGCGGGCCGCAGCGGCAACGGGACTTCGTCCATCCGGTACGCCGTCCCCCCCTCGTGGATTCCCGCGATGCCCGTGTCCACCGACACCGCGGGCTTGAACGCCGCTGCGCTCGCGCGCGGCCCGATCGCGACGGTGGGCAGCCCCGCCAACCCCCCGATCAGCGGCGCCGGGATGCTCGCCGGTGAGCCGATCACGAGTGCCGCGTCGATCTCCCGGGCGGCGAGCAGCGCCGCCGCGCCGGCATGGGGCCGGTAGGTCGGAAACCCGGGTGCGAAGTCCACCGCGAACGGAAACCCGGTCTGCCAGGTGAGCACCGCATCGGCGCCCGAGCGGTTCCCTCCCCCGCGCAGCACGATCAGCGCGCAGCGGGTCGGCGCGTTGAGTGCCTGGGCGAGGGTCACGAGCGCCTCGGCGCGGTCTGGGTCGGCCGGGGCGGCGCCCGGCTCTCCGTCCGCGACGAGTGCCACGTAGCGGCCCTGACTCATCCGGCCGGCGAGCTCGGCCGAGCCACGAAACCGCGCTTCGTCGCTGGCGACGCGGCCCTGCACCGTCGCGCGCATGACGCCGAGCGCGTCGACTTCGTCGCCGCCGGCGATCTCGACGCGCGCGTCGGCGTCGGCGGGCCCGCGGCCGGCGCCCACGTCCACGGCGATCACCGTACGGCTGCCGCGGCCTCGCGGCGCCTCGAGCCCGCGAGGCTCGACCGCGTAGCGCGTGGCGAAGCGCGGATAGCGCGCCACCGGGTCCACGCCCCAGAACACGATCACATCGGCCCGCTGCCGGATCTCGCCCAGCGTGGCCCCGGCCCGGCCGCGCCGCTGGGCAGCGAGCACCCCGGCGGCGGCGGCGGCGGTGATGCTGTCGAGCATGGCGCCGAGACGATCGCTCAACGCCACGGCCTCGCGCTGTGCTTCGCAGGACAGGTCGGCGGCGAGATAGACGAGCGGGCGCTTCGCGGCCCCCAGCATCCGGGCGGCTTCACCGAGCGCCCGCTCGAGCGGCGCCGCACGGCCGTTCACCCGCACATCCTGCGGGATCCGTCCGTCGCCGAACCACGCGGCGCCCAGCGCGCACGCATTCCGCGTTTCGGCGACGCGATCCTGCTTCACGACGACGGTGATGTCGTCGCAGGCGCACCCACAGCCGAGGCAGGTGACGTGCTCCACGGTCCGCGCGGCGGGGCTCATGCGATCCGCCGCTCGCGCGCCTCGATCTCCTGGTACACCGCGCCGGCGCGGCGCACCAGCGCCGCGTGACAGGCGGCGGGGTCCGGGGCGTGGGCGAAGACCGTGCACACCGGGTGCCCGCGCCTGATCCGTTGCCCGGGCGAGGGGATGTCGCGCACGCTCTCGTCCTCGAGCCAGCCGCTCGTGTCGCCGATGACGACGTTACGCCTCGCATACACGATCGCCTTGCCGATCACGCCCGGGCGCCGGCGCGGCGGAGATTCCGGCAGCTCGCCGGCACAGGCGCGCGCGTGCGTCTCGAAGATCCCGAGATTGTGGGCTCGCTCGACCAGTTCGAGAGCGGCGGTGTATCGCGGGTTCACCTCGAGCGGATACGGCACGCCGCGGCGCGTCACGAAGTCAATCCCGTTGACTCCCACGAGGCGAAATTCGCGTGTCACGAGAGCGGCGATCCGGCCGGCGATGGCGGCCAGGCCGGCGTCGGCCCCGCCAAGGATGTTCCCGCAATACCGGAAGGGACCGGCGCCGAACGCCCGGTCGCCTGCCAGGAGGCGCGAGACACCGAGCGGCACCGCGCGCCGCCCGTCGGCGGCGAATACGACCGAGCCGGGCACGCCCGCGATCCACTGCTGCAGATAGCTTCGGGCCGGCACCCTCCGGCCGCACCACGGCGTGATGCCGCTCCCGCCCCCCGACGCGCGCGGTTTCACGAGCCAGCGACTCCGAGCCAGCGGGCGCGGCGCGCTGAGGCGGACCGCCGGCGCGGGAAGCCCGTGGGCGGTGAGGGCCCGGGCGAGTCGCACGGGGTCTCGCACTCGCCGCAGCACGGCGGGCGGATTGCCCCACAACGTGCCGCGACGCGCCAGGACCGCTACGGCGTGAGGATGGTTCTCGAAGCTCGCCACGTAGCACACCGCCTCGCAGGCGACGTCGCCCGCGGCCCGCAGCGCGGCGGGCACACTGAAGCGACCGCCCCCTGGTTCTTCTGTGCGCGCGACCAGCACCGCCCGAGCACACGCGCGCAGGTCGAGATCCCCGAACCCATCCACCGCGAGCACGTCATATCCCGCCCGCGCGGCCGATTCGGCGAAGCCGCGCGTCGACACACCCGCGACGAGCACGCGCGTCGGCGTCATTCGAGCCCGAGCCGCCGCCGCGCCTGCTCGCGGGAAATCACGTAGAGATGATCGAGCACCGTCCCCTGCGCCTCGCGGATGCCGAGCGCCGCGACGAGCTCGCGGTGCCGACCGCCGGAGAGCCCATCCGCGATGAGCGCGGCGCCTTGCGCGCCTTGCTTGGCCTGCGCGGCGAATCCTTCGAGCAGCCGCACCGGGGAGATGCCTTCGAGCCGTTGCGTGATGGCCCGGCGCACCCCCTCCACCCGCGCGAGGCGTCCCGACAGCACGATCTCGCGCGGCGCCGGCACGCTGGCGCGCAGGAAGCGCACGGCTTTCACGGCGCTCTCGACGAAGGCCTCCAGGGCGACCCGCTCGCGGGGCGTCCGGGGGTTGCCGAGCGCGTCGGCGGACCCGGACCCGCCGTCCCACCCCGCGACCGCCGCTGCGCCGCCGCCGAACAGCAGCGACTTGGGTACGGAGCCGGCGAGAAAGGCGACTTCCCCGTCGAGCGCGCCGGACGCGCGGAAGCCCAGCGGCCCGGCCGATCCTCCGACGCCGTCCACGATCTGTCCCTCAGCCACGGCGAGCGCCGCCGTGAACGCGCCCCCGAGCTCGAGCAACATGAGCGACACGTCGCGCAGCGACCGGCCGCTGCGGCGCGACTGCTCGTCGATGGCCAGCGCCGCGGCGCAGACCTTGTCGGCCGTGCCCATGTCCACCCGATTCACCTTGCGATGCGCCGGCACCGAGGACAGGTGGATCACGCCCGGCGTGAAGAAGACGGGGAGCGTCGACCTGCCGAGCTCCCGGGCCAGGGCCCGCAGCCCGCCGATCCCCCCGGGCTCGCCCTCGGCGGCAAGGAAGGCGAGCCGCAGGTCCTCCTCGGTCGCTTGCTGCGCGCGGGTGAGCGGGAGACCGTAGCCGGACGGGCCGGCGATGCAGTCGAGCGGCCCCGCCCCCGCCAACAGACCCACGAAGCCGGCGGGGTCCCCGAGCGCCTCCGCGGTGGGGATGGAGCGGTCCAGGAATACTCGCCCATGCTCGAGCCCGCACAGGTCGATGGTGAGCGTCCCGGGGTCGATCCCGATCACACGGGTCACGCGCCCTACTTGGGCTTCGCGCTCAACTCCCGCGCGACGTCGGCGATCGTCTCGGCGTCCAGCACGAGGTCGTTGCGCTCGAACAGGCGCGCGATGCACGTCTTGTGCAGCTTCATCTTCAGGTTGCCGATGGCGAGCGCCCCGAAACACCGCACGCCGTCCTTCGTGACGCCGTCATCCATCACGTCGACGCCTTCGATCCCGAGCGGGGGGACGGCGTTCACGTCGGCGACCACCTTGAGGCCGGGCTGGTTGGCCCACGCCTGCTTGGGAACCAGCATGACGCCGGCCGGGCCCGCATTGAGCAGCAAGGTGGCGCGCTCGCAGGCGCGGCTCGCCTGGCCCGCATCCGACATCGTAATCGCCTGCACCGTCCCGCCGAAGCGCTTCACCACCAGCTCGCGCGCCCGCTCACCCGCCTCGGGCTTACGGGACGTGATGACCACCTCCGCTCCCGCTCGCGCGAACAGCCCCGCCGCCCGGATCCCCACCGGTCCGGTCCCGGCGACGATGAGGACGCGCTGGCCGCGCACGTCGCCCGCGGCCTGGACCATCTTCTCCACCGCCGCCACGGCCGTCGTGTTGGAGCCATTCGAGTCCAGCATGAGCGAGACGCGGAACGGGCCGAAGAATGCCTGCTGCGCCGCGGCGAGGAGCCGCTCTCCCGCCGCCATGTCCGCCCCGCCGATGAACGTGGCCGTGTCTTTCAGGTCTTTCGGTCCACGCGTGAAGATGCAGCCGTGCATCAGGTCGCGGGCGTCCGCCTCGACGATGCCCCCGTAGCTCATCACCTCGTCGGCGCCGCCGTCGTACGCCACTACCCGGTCGAACACGCTCGGCAGCCGCGAGCTGTCGAGCTGCAGCAGAAGCTTGCGCATCAGGGGTCGGGCTCCAAGGCTCGGACAGGGAGAAAACGGTCGAGGGGCGGCAACGCCACCGCCCCCCGGACCTGAGCTTCCGGCGATCGCCGGGGCGTCAGCTCTTGTCGGCTCCGCCCGCGAACGGGTGGGTGGCGGTCTTGGCGCCCGAGATGACCGCGTCGACCCGAGGCTGGCCCTTCAGGGCCCGCTCGATCGATTCCTTCACCGCCCGGTAGTTGAAGTCGAAGATCTTCTTGTCGTTCTTCGCCTGCCAGTGGATGAAGACGCCCACCAGGATGCAGTAGTCGTCCACCTTGTCGCGCGGGATCACGCCCGACGACACGCTGTCGACCACCGCGCGCGCGACCGCCGCCTGCGCCGGGCCGAACATCTGAACGGCCTGCGTGGCGTTCTTGAGGGTGACCTTGTTGAAGAGGAGCGTGTCCGGCTTGGCCGGCAGGTTGGGCGTGACGACGGCGAGCAGCTTGGTGAAACCGTCGGTGTTGTTGGACAACGTGTTGACGAATGCCTGCCCCGCATGGCCCGACTTCGACCCGATGATCAGATCGATGTGGGCGACCTCATTCCCGTCCCCTACCAGCGACTCGCCGATGAAGAAATCCGCTGCCATAACGACCTCCCGATCCGGATGGGTGCACGAAAGTTCTGCTGCCGGTGTCACGAATGCGGCGTTGAGAGCGGCGTGGCTGAGGGGCCAGAGGACCACGCGGTCCCGACTTTGCGGGTAGCTCCTTACGGAACCGTATCGATGGGGAGCTAACCTGCCCGCGGGGTAGAGCGGTGTCAAGACCGTGCCGGAAGCCGGGCATTGGAACGTTTTCGGGCGCTACTCGGGTGCCGCCCCGCCCGTCGCCACCCGCCACACCTCGTCGGCGAGCCACTCGAGCCGCTGCTGGGAGTAATCGAGCTCCGTGGGGGTCATCTGTTTGGCGCGCCGCGCGATCTCGCGCGAGTGGACGAGCAGCTCGTCCAGCACTTCCCGCAGCGGCCGGTTGCTGCGCCGCTCCGCCTTCGGGCGCGGGCTCACGCGGTCTGGATCCCGAGCGCGCGGTCGTCCGCCTTGCGGAACTCCTGCGCCGCGGCGCGCAGCGTCGAGGCGATGCCCCGCTCGGCGAGGTAGTTCTCCACCAGGCGAAAGCCGAGGTAATACCCGGCCCGCTCCGGCAGCACCTTCCCGCCCATCAGCCGGGCCGCCGGCGTCATCCCGCCCGATAGGAAACGCAGCCGCAACCCCAGCCCGCTCTGGTCGAGCACGGGGGCACTGACCCGGCGGAGGAAGGCGTCGAGCTCCCGGATGCGCCGGTACTGTCGGCGCGTATACCCGAAGTACTCCCACGGCTCGAGCCCCGGGGCGACCGCCTGCGCCGCGGCGACGGCCGCGCCTTCGTTGACCAGCAGCTCTCGCAAGCTGGCTCGGCTCCCCGTGTCCCAGTAGTCGTAGTGGCCCCGCAGGTCGGCGACCAGCCGCCGCAGGTCGGCCCGGCTGGTGGGCGATGTGTACCGCACGGCGTGCGCCGTCTCGTGCGCGACCCACAGGGGCAGGAGATGCGGGGCGAGCCCCATGCCGTACGTCTGCGGGTTCGCCCGGCCCGTGAAGTGCTCGAGGCACAGGAATGCGATGCCCCGTCCGCCCACCACCAGCTCGCCGGCGTTCGCCGCGCCCACGCCGACCATCAGGTAGAGGTCCACGGGACAGTCCGCCTCGAACCGCTCGAGCGCGCGCTGCAACGCGTCCTCCGCGATCGACACGACGTCGACATCCGCGAGCAGCCGCTTCAGATCCGCACGGTCCGCCCCCAGCGCCGCCGCGATCACCTGCTCGGCGTGCGGTGACCCGGGGTCGAGCACGTAGTTGTGCCAGTAGCTCGCGAGGACCGGCCGGTGCCGGTCGAGGTACTCGTGGTATGCCGCGGCGGGATCGGGCGCGGCCAGGACCGCCAGGAATTCCGGGACGAGGTTGACGAGCATGGAGCGGCCGGCCCCAATTTGGGAAGCCGCCCCGCGGGAGACAAGCGTGCTCAGCGGACCGTGAGCTCGACCGCCACCGAATCCGACTTGACATTTCGCATGACGTCGATCACGCCCAGCGACACCGGCCCTCAGGCCTTGTCGCGCATCTTCCGGCTCATGTCGGCGAGGAATTTCCGTTCGGCGGGGGTGAGGCTTTCGATACCACGCGCCGAGATCTTGTCGAGCACGCGGTCGATCTCCGCCTGTGCCGCATCGCGCGGTGGGCGACGTGGCTTGAGGCCGGCGTCTCCGGCCCGGGCGACCCGGCCCGGATGGACCAGCACGCTCGGTTGCGCCGCGCGCCGCAGATGCCGCTCGGCGCGCGCGAGCCGCCAGTCGGCGACCTTCAAATAGAGAAACCCCGCCCCGAAGCCGCCGAGATGGGCCAGGTGCGACACCTTGTCGATCGGCGGAAAGATGGCCAACGCCAACGAGACCGCGACGGCAAAGGTGACGAGCCATTTGGCGGGGATCGGCTCGGGCAGCGGGAACACGTAGATCGGCCGGTCCGGCGCGGCCCACGCGAACGCCAGCAGCACACCGTACACTGCGGCCGACGCCCCGATCACCAGCTCGACCGGGCGGAACTGCATCAGCACGAACGACAATACGGCGCCGCCGAGGCCGCACAGCAGGTAGTACCCGAGGAACGGGCCGCCCCCCATCCGCTCTTCCACCTCCGGCCCGAACACGTACAACGCGAGCAGGTTGAACGCCAGGTGCAGCGGCCCGCCGTGCAGGAACATGTACGTGAGGAACGTCCAGGGCTGCGCCAGGGCGCGCAGCGGCACGAACCCGAACGTGGTGAGGAAGCGCGGGTCGACGAAGATCGTCATCTGAAAGAGAAAGACGACCAGATTGGCGACGAACAGCCGTCGCACCCAGGGAGTCATACCGAACATTCGCTGCGGGCCCATCTACCCTCGGCGCCTCTCGCGTCTAGCTTGTTATTCCCCCGCGCCCACGCCCCGGGTTCCCCGCCAACCGGCAGATACGCTCGCACAACTCGGCAAACTCGATCCCGGCGGCCCGTGCGGCCTGCGGGAGCAGGCTCGTCCCCGTCATTCCGGGGAGGGTGTTCGCCTCCAAGCAAAAGATGTCCCCGTCCGCCGTCAACCGGAAGTCAACCCGCGAGTATCCCCCGAGCTTGAGCGAGCGGTGCGCCGCCAGCGCGAGCTCCTGCAGCTGGCGCGCCGGCTTCGGATCGAGCTTCGCCGGGAAGATCTCCTCCGACATCCCGGGCGTGTACTTGCACTCGTAGTCGAACAGCTCGTGCTTGGGGATGATCTCCCCCACCGGCAGGGGCACGTCGCCGAGCACGCCCACCGTGAGCTCCCGTCCCGCGATGAACTGCTCGACCATCACCTCGGCGTCGTAGCTGCGCGCCGCCTCCACGGCGGCGTCCAGGCTCTTGGCGTTCCTGACGAGCGTCATTCCCACGGACGAGCCCATCCGCGAGGGTTTGACGATCACCGGCCACCCCAACGCCGTGGTCACGTCCTCGGCGGCGACCGGGGTCATGAACCAGGCGGGCACCGGCACGCCGGCAGCCCGGAACAAGCGCTTGGACAGGTCCTTGTCCATCGCCAGGGCGCTGGCGAGCGCCCCGCTCCCGGTGTACGGCACGCCGATCACGTCCAGGATCGCCTGGAGCGTGCCCCCCTCACCCCGACCCGCGTGGAGGCAGAGGAACAGCACGTCCGCCCCCGTCACCTCGGCGCTAGCCGCGAGGCCGTTGCACAGAAACGCCCGCTCCCGCTCGTCGAGCTCGGGCACCGGCGGCGGCTCCCGGCCCACCGCGCTGGTCAAGAGGCGCGCCTCGTCGGTGCGTGTGAGGGGCCCCGAGGCGGTGTCGACCACTGCGACGGCGTGGCCCCGCTGTCGCAGGGCCGCGACGATCTGGGCGGCACCCGCGAACGCGACGGCGCGCTCCGCGGTCGCGCCGCCCGTGAGCACGGTGACCCGCATCAGCGGATGCCGGCCAGCTGATGGAGCACGTCGTAGCGCGTGACGATGCCGGCGATCTTGCCGTCGCGCCGCACCAGGGCCGCCGGTGTCTCACGCGACAGCAGCGCGGTGAGGCGTTCGACGGGTAGATCCGCGTCCACCACGGGGAATGGCCCGTCCATCACCTCCTGGACGGCCTGGTCGAGCGTGGCGGGCTGTTCCAGCGCCTTGGCCATGAGCGCCGGCTCGGACACCGCGCCCACGCCGTCGCCGCCGTCGAGCACCGGGAGCTGGGACACATTGTACGTGCTCATGAGATTGAGCGCCTGACGCACCGTGGTCGTCGGCGCGACGGAGATGAGGGGCGGTGCTCCAGAGTTCTTCGCCTCGAGCACGCGCGCCACCGTGACGCGCTCGGTCTCGAGGATCTGATTCTCCCGCAGCCATTCGTCGTTGTAGACCTTGGAGAGGTAGCGCTCACCGGTGTCGCACAGCACCGTGACGACGAGCGCCTGCGGATCATCCACGCGCCGCGCCACCTCGAGCGCCGCGACGAGGTTCACGCCGGTCGACCCGCCGCAGAACAGCCCCTCTTCCTTGGCGAGCCGGCGGACCGAGAGGATGGCGTCCTTGTCGGGCACCGTGATCCACTCGTCGATCACGTCCCAGTGCAGCGACGTCGGGATCTTGTCGCCGCCGATCCCCTCGACCTTGTACGGGTGCCCCTCGGTCTTCTGGCGCGTGCGCGCGTACTCCGTGTAGATCGAGCCCAGCGGGTCGCCCGCCACGACCCAGACTTTCGGATTCCGCTCCTTGAGAAAGCGGCCCGCCCCGCTCACGGTCCCGCCCGTGCCCGGCGCGCAGACGAAATGGGTGATCTTGCCGGCGGTCTGCTGCCAGATTTCCGGTCCCGTCGTGCGGTAATGGACCTCCGGGTTCACGGGGTTGTAGTGCTGATCGGCGAAGATCGCGTTGGGATGGGCGGCGGCGATGGCGCGGCCCTTCATGATGTAGTTCTCGGGGTGATCGGGCGGCACCGCCGTCGGCGTGATGATGACCTCGGCCCCGAGGGCGCGCAGCAGGCGGGCTTTCTCTTGCGACATCTTGTCCGGCATCGTGAAGATGCAGCGGTAGCCCTTCACCGCGGCCGCGAGCGCGAGCCCCACGCCCGTGTTCCCCGACGTCGCTTCGACGATCAACCCGCCGGGCCGGAGCCGACCCTCACGCTCCGCCGCCTCGATCATGGCGAGGCCGATGCGGTCCTTCACCGAGCCCCCCGGGTTGAAGAACTCCGCCTTGGCGTACAGCGGCGTGCGGATACCCTGCGTCAGCTTGTTGAGGCGGATCAACGGCGTCCAGCCGATCGTCTCGAGGACGTTAGCGTACGGCTCAGTGTGCGCCGGCACCGCTATCCGCTTTCGCCTTGCTCGTGTCTCGTCGCACGCCGCTCGTATCACGCGGCGCCGCGATGGTGTCGCGCAGCACGCCGGCGCTGTCCGGTCGAGCGCGGGGGGGAATCGGGGGAAACATGACTGGTGGCGGGCGCGGGGTCGGACGCCGGGCGCCGCTCGTATCCGGTTTCGCCTTCCCGGCTGTGCCGCCGCTCGCGGGGCGGCGGAACTCGATCGGCTGCAGAAAGGCCGTCGCGACGGCGAGCCCACGCCGGCGAGCCGGGGCGAAACGCAGCTTCCTCGCGCCTGCGAGCGCCGCCGAATCGAGCCCCGAATAGCCGCTCGACTCGGCGACCTTGCTCGACTCCGGTGCGAGCCGGCCTACCGAGTCGACGAACAGGCGGAGCACCACATCGCCTTCGACTTTCTGGTCGTACAGCCGCGGCGGATACTGGATCGGCGAGTCCGGGTTGATCGGGACCGGCGGCTCCTGGTCCGGGGGCGTGGCGGCCGCTCCCCCGCCGGTCGCGGCCTCCTCCGGCGGAGGTGCCGGCTTGCCACAGCCGGCGGCGGCGAGCCCGACCGCGCCCACGAGCGCGAGCCAGCTTCTCATGACGCCTCCTCGAGTCGTTTCTTCCATGCCGCGAGGCGATTGAGCGCGTCGAGCGGCGACAAGGCGTTCACGTCCAGCCGGTCGAGCTCGGCGACCAGCGGGTGCGTTCCCGGCGCGAACAGGGCGAGCTGCTGCGCGTCGGGAGCGGGGGGCGGGGGTTGGCGCGCCACGTGGTGGCCGGCCTCGAGCAGCTTGAGCACTTCCCAGGCGCGTCCCACGACCGCGCCGGGGAGCCCCGCCAGCTGCCCCACATGAATGCCGTAGGAGCGATCAGCTCCGCCGGGCTCGAGCCGGTGCAGGAACACGATCTCGTCCCCTGCCTCCCGCACGGCCACGTTGAAGTTGCGCGCGTGCGCGAGCTCTTCGGTGAGCTGGGTGAGCTCGTGATAGTGCGTCGCGAAGATGGTCTTGCAGCCGACCACGTTGTGCAGGTGTTCCGTGACCGCCCACGCGATCGCCACGCCGTCGTAGGTCGACGTGCCGCGGCCAATCTCATCGAGCAACACGAGGCTCCGGGCGGTCGCGCCATGGAGGATCGCGCTCGTCTCGCTCATCTCCACCATGAAGGTGGACTGGCCGCGCACCAGGTTGTCGGACGCCCCGACCCGCGTGAACAACCGGTCCACCACGCCGATCACCGCCCGTCGGGCAGGCACGAAGGAGCCCACCTGCGCGAGCAGCACGCACAAGCCGACCTGGCGGAGCAGGGTGGATTTTCCCGCCATGTTCGGCCCAGTCAGGAGGATCACCCGACCCCCCTCGTCGAGCCGCACATCGTTCGGGATGAAGGCCTCACGCGCCATCATCCGCTCCACCACCGGGTGACGGCTCGCTTCCAGCTCGATCGTGAAACCGGCGGTCACCTCGGGCCGGACGTACGCGTCCCGGTGCGCGAGGTCGGCGAGCCCGCTCCACACGTCCAGCTCGGCGACGATCCCGGCGGTCGTCTGCACCCGGGCGACCGCGTCCGCGACGCGAGTCCGCAACGCATCGACCAGCTCCGCTTCGCGCACTGCGATCCGTTCCTCGGCCCCGAGCACTTTCGCTTCGTATTGCTTGAGCTCCGGGGTCACGAACCGCTCGGCGCCGGAGAGCGTCTGACGCCGTTCGTAGTCGGGCGGCACGCGATCCTTGTGCGGGTTCGTGACCTCGATGTAGTAGCCGAAGACCTTGTTGAACCCGACCTTGAGGGAAGGGATCGCGGTGCGCTCCCGCTCGCGCGCCTGGAGCGAGGCGATGTACTGCTTCCCGCCGTCGCGCGCGTCTTTGAGCTCGTCCAGCTCGCGATCGTAGCCCGGGCGGATGGCGTCGCCGTCCGCCGCCTGCGCGGGTGGCCGCTCGACCAGCGCACGGGCGAGCTCCTCCCCCAAATCGGCCAGCAGATCGAAATGCTCGGCTGCCTGCTCGAGCGCCGCAGCCCGCCCCCGCGCCTCGAGCCCGTCCAGCGCCGAGCGGACGTCGGGCAGTCGCGCGATCGAGTCGCGCAGCGCCCCCAGCTCGCGGGGCGTCGCGCGACCAAGCGCCGCGCGGCCGGCGAGCCGCTCCAGGTCCCGTACGCCGTCCAGCGCTTCCCGAACCCGGTCGCGGCCTCGCGGGTCGCGCACCAGCACCTCCACCGCATCGAGCCGCGCGTTGATCGCCCCCGGGTCGACGAGCGGCGCCAGCAGCCACCGGCGCAGCAGGCGCGCGCCCATCGACGTCATCGTCCGGTCGAGCACCTCGAGTACGGTCGTTCCCGTGACCCCCCCATCCGGGCGCAGCGACTCCACCAGCTCGAGGTTGCGGCGCGTCATGTCGTCGAGCGGCAGCACGGCGCCGCGCCGCACCACCCGAGGGCGCGCCAGATGCGGGAGCCCCCCCGGCTTGAGCTCCCGCGCGTACCGGAGCAGCGCTCCCGCGGCACCGACCGCGGCCCGGTCCCCCGGCTCAACGCCGAGCCCGTCGAGTGACGCGAGTCGGAACGTGCGCGCGAGATCCTCGCGGGCCAGCTCCGGATCGAATTCCCACGCTTCCCGCTCGGTGACCGTGCAGGCGCCGCGCCCGGGTGACAGGGTGAGCTCGCAGCCTGCGGGGAGCACGACCTCAGGCGCCTCGTAACGGGCGAGGGCACTCGCCAGGTCCTCGATCGACACCGTTTCGAGCGCCAGCTCGCCCGTGCTCAAGTCCAGCGCGGCCAGTCCCGGTGCGGGGCCGCGCGGGTCGAGCGCCACGAGGAAGTTGTTGCGCTTGCGCTCGAGCCAATCCTCGGCGAGCACCGTCCCGGGGGTGATCGTCTCCACCACTTCGCGACGCACCAGCCCCTTGGCGAGCTTGGGGTCCTCGACCTGTTCGCAGATCGCGACCCGGTGCCCCTTGGCAATCAGGCGCCGCAGGTACTCGGTCCCCGCTTTGACCGGTACGCCGGCGAGCGGCACCTCTGCCGCCCCACCGTTGTTGCGCGACGTGAGCGTGAGACCGAGCTCGCGGGCGGCGAGTCGGGCGTCGTCTTCGAACATCTCGTAGAAGTCGCCCATCCGGAAGAACAGAATGGTTTGCGGGTACCGCGCCTTGATCTCGCGGTACTGCTGCATGAGTGGCGTGTCGGCTTCGACCCGCGGGGTCACGGCTCCTCCACCACGAACGGCTGTCCGCCGATGCGAGTCTTGAGCCGGCGCTGCACCTGCTGCGCCTCGTCTCGCGTGGCGTATCGTCCCACCCGCACTTTGAAGAGCCCGCTCGTATCGCGCACGACGCGAGCGTCGAACCCCATCACCTTGAGGCGGGTCAACATGTCGTCGACCGTAGCCGCGCTCTTCACGGCGAGCACCTGGACGGCATACGCGCCGGCGTTGGACGCGGCCTTCGGTTGACTCTCGGCGACCGCGGACGTAGCAGTGGGCGTGACGTTCGTGCAACGTGCGGCGTAGAAGCTCACCTGGTTCTTGAACTCCACATCGGCCCCCCCCCCGGGACCGGCCAGCGCCTCCTGAATCAGAGGGCAGCCGTGCGCGTCGTCCTTGAGATCAAAGTAGGCCCGGGCCCCCCAGAAGTCGGCGCGTGGCTTGAGCGGCGAATCAGGGTAGTCGCGCCGCAGCCGCTCCGCCGCCTGCACCGTCGCCGCGGGGTCGCCCTGTGCGAAATAGAGCTGTGTGAGGAGCACCAGCGCCGAGTCTGCCCACACCGAGCGGCCATACTCCACCACCACCCGCTGCAGATTGGTGGCGGCGGCCACGGCGTCGTGGGCGATGCGCGCGGCGGTGAACAGCGCCCCGGGGTAGAGCGAATCCTGCGGTGACAGGCTGGCGAGCAGCCGGCGCATCATCGCGCGGCCGGAGTCCGGGCGGGTCTGGGCGATGCGAAGCGCGGCGGCGCGGACGGAGTCGGTTTGAGCGGAGAGGCGGATCCACGGATACCCGGATAGTACCAGCGCTGCCCCTAGACTAACCGCCCATCCGCCTATCCGTCTAACGACGATCACGCTGCCTCCCGCTGCAGCACGCCTAATGCGAGCACCAACTGCACCAGAATTCCCCGTTCGTCGGTGAGGGTGGTCGACTTGAGAGCGCGATCGGCATCGAGCGCGAGGCGCAGCGCTGCGCGGAGCGACGCGGCGCTCCAGTGCGTGGCCCAGCTCGCCCAGCGTGCCGCCGTCTGCTCCCAGCTCCCCAGGCCGAACGGTCGCGCGGCGCGCAGCTGGCCGAGCAGGGCGGCCGCGAGGCGGCCAGGCGGGGTACCCCGGTCAAGCTCGGCGCGGCCGAGGGCCGTGCCAAGCAGCGCCGTGCCGAGCGCCATGAGAATGCGCACGCCGGTCATCCCCGCTTGCTCGAGCACGGGCTCGATGAGCCGTGCCGCCGCGGCGGCCCGCCGCTCGAGCGCAGCGTCGATCAGGTCTTGAAGCGTCTGGCCCGGTCGGGCGCCGACGAGCGCGGCGACATCCTCCCGCGTCGCCCCCCCGCCGCTCGTTCGCCCTGCCACGACCGCTGCCAGCTTCTCGAGCTCCCCCGCGAGCGCCCCGAGGTCGTTGCCCACCGTCTGGACGAGGAGTTCCGCCGCGTCCGGCTCGAGCGTGAGCTGCAGCTGCTTCGCCCGGTGGGCCACCCACTTGTGCACCCGCGGAGCCGGCAGCGGCTCGATCGCCACGGTTGTGGCCGACCGCGCCAGCTCGGCATCCGGAGGTTCGCCCGCCCCCTGCACGAGGATCAGGAGCGTCGTCGGGTTGGGGGCCTGAAGGTAGCGCACCAGCGCCTGGCGGACCTTGGAGGTTTTCCGGACGTTTTCGACTCCGCGGAGCACCACGACCCGGACGGCGGCGAGCAGCGGCGGCGTGTTCACCAGGCTGTGAAACGCCTCGGCGTCTAGCTCGCCCGCGCTGCGTTGGTCGAAGTTGAAGTCCCGCGCCCCGGCATCGAGCACGCGGTCGACGAGCGCCTGAACGGCTTCGTCCTTGAGGACGTATTCGTCGCCGTGGAGATAGTACACCGCGTCGGGCGCCGCTTCGCCTTTCCCCGCCCCCCGCTCGTCCCGCCCCCCCTGCTTGAGGCTCCGGAGCAGCGCATCGAAGGTGAGAGCCCCCATATCGGCCGGAAGTTACCGCAGCCAGGGGCCCGGAGAAAGGTCGGGGCACGGCGTGCCGTGCCCTGAGTGCAGCGGATCGAAAAAACGCCTAACGGCCGGCGCTGGCGGGCTCGACGAGCGCCGTGCCGTACGGGCTCGGATTGCCCGTCACCACGCTCGCGCGCGGGTCTTGGAACGAGACGAAGGGCACGCCCGCATGTGCGACCGGCTTGGGGAATGAGACCGGGGGCAGGACCGGCGCCCGCGCCACTGGGGGCCGTCGCACCCCTTCGAGGGCCAGCAACGCCAGAGCGGCCGCGACGAATAGCGCTGCCGCTATCCCTGCGCTCGCCGGAACCTGGACCAGCGCGCGGCGCTCCTGCGCCAGACGCGCTTCGAGCCGGCGCCGGAACTCGGGCGACGGCTCGATCGTCTCCACCGTCTGGAGGGCGCGCACGCCCCGGCGCACTGCCGCGTCATAGCGGCGACAGGCCGGGCAACTCGCGAGATGACGTTCAAAACGCCGCAGCTCTCGCGGGGCGGTGATCAACCCGTCGCGAAAGTCGGTATACCGGTCGAGGAGCTCGGCACACGTCATGGCGGCTATGTTGTACCGTGGCAAGCGCCGGCGAGTTCCGCCGACCTATTCGAGCAGGGGCTCGATTAGCTGCGCGAAGCTGTTGCGTGCCCGGTTGAGGCGGCTCTTTACCGTGCCCAGGTTGCAACCGGTGATATCGGCGATCTCGGCGTAGCTCTTCCCTTCGAGCTCACGCAGCACGAAGACGGCGCGGTGGTGGGTGGGGAGCTGCCCGACGCACTGATCCACCGCTTCCTTGAGGTAGCGCTTGCGGTACAGATCGTCCGGCCGGGCGGTCGCGTCCTCGAACTGGAGCGGCCGGTGGTCGGCCTCCCAGTGTTTTTTGATCGTCTGGAACAGGACGAGCGGGTTGCGACTGCGGTTGCGGAGCTCGTTCTTGGCCAGGTTCGAGGCGATCGTATAGATCCAGGTGGAGAACTTCTTCGTCTGGTCGAAACGGTGCAGATGGCGGAAGACCCGGATGAATACCTCCTGCACCAGGTCCTCGGCCCGCTCACGGTCCCCGATCGTGCGGTTGATGAAGTTGAGCAGTCGGGTCTGGTAGCGGTCGACGAGCGCACCGAACGCCTGGGCGTCGCCCGCCAGGTGCTCGAGCACGAGCCGGCCGTCGTCCAGCTCGTGGAGCGCCTCGCGCTCCCGCGCGCGCGGGGTGGTCGGGGCTGGGGTCTTCTGTTTGAGGGCAACTCGCATGGCACTGGCTCCGTTGTTTCATCTCGAAACGTCCCTGACCTGCGCGAGAATCGCTCGGTTGTGCTCAGGCTTTACGGCACGAACCGTACCCGTTCCAGCGTGCTCCCATCAAGTCTTACGACGGCAAGGCCTTCGCGCTCGACGTCGGCCCGGCGCCACGTGGTGAATATCGTCCACCTGAGGAGACATCGCAACGTGACGCCCGCGTCACAGGTCCAACCGAAACTGCGCCATATAAAGGATAGCCACCATCGTCTTGGCGTCACGGATCTCGCCATCGCGAATACCTGCAAGAACTTCGGAGAGGGATTTGGGGACCACCTCGATGAACTCGTCGCGCTCCGGCGCCGCCGTGCCCCTGCCCAAGCCGCTGGCCATGAACAGGTGGATGACCTCGTTCGTGAACCCCGGCGTCGTCAGGATTGCGCTGAGTCGCTCGAGCCGCTCGGCGGTGACGCCGGTTTCCTCGAGCAGCTCACGCCGCGCGCAGGCGTCGGGCGCTTCGCCCGAGTCGAGGGTGCCGGCCGGGATCTCCCACAGGGGGCCGCCTGCGGCGTAGCGGTACTGCTTGATCATCAGGATCGTTGGATCGGAGCCCTTGGGGTCGGTGAGACATGGCACCACGGCCGCGGCACCGGGATGGCGAATCACCTCGAGTTCCCCCGTGGAGCCGTCAGGAAAGCGTATGGTGTCCACGTCGAGTCTCACGACCCTGCCTGAGTAAACCCGGCGGGTTGCGAGTTGCATGGAGCGTCCTCAGCGGTTGAAGAGCCAGGTAACGGGGACTTTGAATCCTTCGGCGAAGAAGTACGCCGCGTTGCGGCGCGGGTTAGCGCGGATCGGTGAATTGGGCGCCGGGGATGTGAAGGGCACGAGCGCGAGCCGGGTCGCGATGATCTGGAGCCGGAGCATGTGAAACCCGTCTGAGACGAGCAGTACGCGACGGCTATCCCGACCCTTGAACCAGTGCGCCACGCCGTCGAGCGAGGTGGACGTGCTGGTGCCGGCGGGGAGGGCCAGCACGGCCGCTTCCGGGAGGCCCGCTTTGACCAGGTACCGGCGGCCCACCTCGGCCTCGCTGAGCGTATCGCCCGTGCCGACGCCCCCCGTCACCAACACCACCGGTGCGAGCCCGCGTTGGTACAGCGCGGCCGCATGGTCCAGCCGCGCGCGGAACACGGGCGAGGGCCGACCGTTGTACTGCGCGGCCCCGAGCACGACGATCGCGTCGGAGGTCGTCGCCTGGTCGCGGGACGCGGCCAGCGCGGCCGCCACGACGACCGCGGCCCAGCCCAGGGCCAACGCGATCGCCAGCACGAGCCCCCCCGCGAGCTTCCGGGGCAGGGTCCAGAAGGGCATGCGGGGAATATACGGGGGGCTTACCGACCTTCCGTCAGGATCTCCTCAAACAGCGCGAGGGCGCGCGGATCGTCGGACTGACCCAGCCAGAACAGGGCCTTCTTGCGCACTCCTGGACTGGGGTGGGTGCGGGCGACGCGGATCAGCGCCGGCACGCCTTGGTCACGCGGCTGTTGGGACAACGCGAACACGGCGCTTTCCTTTACCTCGAGCGCCACCGTGGTGTCGTCCAGCAATTCCGTGAGACCGCGCGTCGCCGCCTCCCCGGCCGCCTGGCCGAGCCAGAACACCGCCGAGCGCCGCGTGTCACGCGCAACGGTGGCCGTGCGGGCGAGGCGCAGCAGATCGGGCCAGACGGTCACGCTGTCCGCCAGAACAGCGGGGAAGACGGCGTCGTGTGCGACGTCGCCGGCGGCGCGCGCCGCGACGTCGAGGAAGTACCGAGCCGCAGTGGCGGCAGAGACGGTTCCGAGGTCCGTAACGCCCGCGCCGGCGGACCGCCAGGAGCCGCCCACGTACACCCGCAGGCGTGTGACCTGGCCGCCGCGCTTCTGGAGCGCGACGCGCGCCGGCCCCGGCTCGCACGGGCAGCCCGCGTCGTCGTCGGAGTAGGTACCGACCGACACCCGATGCCGGCCGCACCAGCCGTCTTCGCAATCGAACGAGATGTTGTTGCGGCCGTTGCCGCACACGCCGGGGCGGGTGGCGTAGGAGAGCCGGACTTCGCCGTCGGGCGCAGCCGCGACACGGTCGGGCAGGCCACCCTGCAGGGCGAGCGCCACGGCCAGCGAGGCGATCATTGGTTGATGATCTCTAGAAGGACCTGCGCGGCACGCGGGTCGTGCGACTGGCCGAGCCAGAAGATCGCCTTCTTGCGAAGCTCCTTGTCCTGCTCGGTCTTGGCGATCTTGATCAGCGCGTCCAACGCCGCCGCTTCGTGGCGCTGGGAGTACACGAAGATCAGCTGCTCTTTCATCTCGCGGTTCTGCATGCGGTCGTACAGTCCCGCCAGCTGCGCCAAGTCGACACCGGTTTGACCGGCCCAGAAGAGCGCCTTCTTCCGCTGCTCGATCGGCTCGCGCTCGTTCACGGCGATGTCCATCATCCAGCGCATGTTCTCCGCGTCTTTCATCTGCGCGAGCGAGACGATCACCTTCTCCTTCAAGTCGTCCTCGGTCAGCTTCGCGTAGAGGCCCCGCAAGAAGGCGGCGTTCTCGGCCGAGTGCCGCTGCCCCAGCCAGAAGATCGCTTTCTCCCGTACTTCAGAGGGGGCGTCCGAGCGCTCGGCGTACACACGGAGAATGTCGGCGGCCTTCGGGCTGTGCTGCTGCGACAGGGCGAAGATCGCCTTCTCCTGCAGCTCCTGATCGCCGGACGTCTTGAGGATCGAGTCGAGCATTCCCACCGCGCGCTCGGTCGGCACCTGGGAGAGCCAGAACACCGCCTGCTGGCGCACCTCCGAGTCCGGGTCGTGCTGGGCGGCGTCGAGCAGGATGTCCTCGGTCTCGGCGGTTCGCTTCTGTGACACGAGGAACACCGCCTTGCGGCGCAGCACGGTGGAGCACGCGTCGCGGCGCGCCAGCACCTTGCGCAGGATCGGCAGGGCATTGGCGGCGTCCATCTGCAGCAGACCGTTGAGCGCCGCGACGCGCATATCGTCGTCATCGTCGTCGCTCAAGCAGCCCTTGGTGCGCGTGCTGTCCGTCCCGGCCGGCGGCTCTGCGTGCGCGCTGACCCAGCGGTGCGCTTCCTCGTCGCCCTGCTTGGCGAGCGCCGTCTGGATGCGCGCGAGCAGCGCGTCTCCGTCCCGCAGCGTCGCCGCTTTGGGATAGCGCCGCTGCTGGGTGACGAGCAGGCTGCGCGCGCGGCCCAGGTCGTCGTTCTTGTAGAGCGCGAACGCGGCCCAATAGAGGGCGTCACCCGCGCGCGTCGAGTTGGGATAGCGGCGGGTAAGATCGCCGTAGAGATTCGCGGCGCTGGAGTAGTCTCCGCGGTTGAACGCTTGCCGCGCCGCCCGCCACAAAGAATCGGTCGGGTCCTGATCGTCCGATGCCCCGAACCCCGCGATTTCTTCGAACCCCTCCAGCGCCTCGAATCCCTCCAGTGCTGCGAAGCCCTGAAGCCCTTCGAGTCCTGCCAGTCCCTCGAGCCCCTCGAGCCCGGCGAGTCCTGCGAGGCCGTCGAGTCCCTGCAGGGCTTGCAGCGCGTCGAATTGCCCGACGAGCTCGAGCGGCGGCGTGGCGGGGGTCGCCGGCCGCTGGATTGCCATGACGGCCGCCAACACCAGCTGCATCGCGTGCATCACAGTGCTCCTTGCGTGCGCACGGGGCCAGGGCCGGCGGGGTTCGCCGTCCGCAGCCGCAGCAGCACGCTGCGTTGTTCGAGTCCCTGGTTGATCGCCTGCACATCGTCCCTGCCACCGCTCGCCGGGAGCTGAGCGATTTGCGCCAGCACCAGCTCCAGGTCCTCGAGCAGGCCCTTCAACCGCGCGTCCTGCGCTGCCGGCGAGTCGAGCATCAAGCGCGTCGTGCCCAGGAGGTCGCGGGCTTGCCGCGCGAACTGCGCGTCCGGCTGGCCCGACCGGGCTTCGGAGCGAAACCCCGTCAGCAGCGCCTCGGTGCGCGTCAAGTACTGCGCCGCTGCAACCTGGTACGCGAGCCCGCCCTGGTCGCCGCCTGCGCCCGCCACCACGACGGGCTGGCTCGCGCCCGGCGGGCGCGCCGTCCAGCGCCCGATCCCGACGCCCAGCGCGAGCACGGCGGCGATGCCGACGCCCCAGCGGACCCAGGGGCTGGTGATGATCACGCGACGGCGGCGCCGTGCCTCGCGCACGGTCGCGATCCGCCGCCACAGCTCCTCGCGCGGCGTCTCCGGCGGGCGGTGATAGTCCTGCGCCGCCTGCCGCACAAACCGTTCGAACCGGTCTTCAGTCATGACACCCACTCTCCTGCGAAGTCCGCCAATGCCTCGCGCAACCTGGCGCGGGCGCGCGACAACTGCGCCTTCGAAGTTCCCGTCTCGATGCCGAGTGCCACACCGATCTCCTCGTGCGTATAGCCCTCGACGTCGTGCATCACAAACACGGTGCGGTACCCGTCCGGCAAGCCGTCGATCGCCCCGGCGAGCCGCCGCTTCAGGTCCGGCTCGGCCCGCCGCCCGGGGCGCGAAACGTCGCTCGCCTCCGTAAGGTCGGTCTCGCGCCGTCGGAACCGATTCACCTTCCGGAGCCCGTTGAGCACCACCGAGGTGGTGATCGCGTGCAGCCAGGTCGAGAGCCGCGCCTCGCCCCGGAAGGAGTCGAGCCGCTCGAACGCGCGCACGAACGTGTCCTGGGTGAATTCCCGAGCCAGCTCGTCGTCACCCGCGAGCCGATACGCCAGCCGGTATACGCGATCGACGTGCGCGTCGTATAGTGCCCGCTCCGCGGCGCCGTCCCCGGCGCGGACTCTGGCAATCAGTTCGCGTTCGTCCACCGGGCTCCGCAGCGGGGGTGACGGTTAACCCTGTGACACAGGGGGGCTTGAAAGGGTTGCGCGGGGAGGGGGGAGGGGGGAGGACGTAGCCGGCGGTAGGGGCGGCGCTCCTACCGCAGCAGCACCTGCATGCCGATCCCGCCTAGGAGAGCGAGTAAGAACGACGCCAGCGTGCCGATCAGGAAATACTCGGCGAACTCGCGGTCCTCCAAGGCTTTAAAGCGAGCGAGTGACTTGGCGGCGATGATCCAGCCGACGGCGGCGTACTGGCCGAGCAGCACAAGGGTGAGTGCCAGGGCCCGCTCCAGCGCACCAATGGCGCGGCCGCGGGAGATCTCGATCGCCCCCGCCGTGCGATCCTCGTCGCGGCGCATCTGCAGCGTGGGGAGCTCCAGCACCGCCCGAATGATGACCATCCCCCGCCCGCATACGTACAGGTAGCCGGTGGCAAGGAGGCCGATGCGACCCCAAAACAGCCCCTGCGCCCGCGGCACGACGAGCGGCGCGAGGAACGTGCCGACGGTGAGAGCGACGATCACGACGGCCGCTTCCACGAGCAGCAGGGACGCGCCGCGGCGGCGGCCGTCCACCTGCGCCGGCCACAGCGCCGCGGCGAGCGTGTACACGAGCAGCGGAACGACGAACAGCGGGTTCACAGCGCCTCCAGCAAGGCTGCCTGGAACATCTTATCCCCGGCCGCGACGAGGGGCCAGGCCATGCGGCGCGCGAGATGAGAGATCGCGCTGCGATCGACCTGGAGGTGCGCAGCCGCGAAGGCGGGGGGTCCGAGCCGCAGCAGGGTGGCGGCGCGGCGCTGCCGCGGCGTCCAGCTCCAGTACAGCGCGGAGTAGTAGCTGGCGAGGGGCTCGAGGCCGGGCGGAAATCCGCCGAACGCCACCAGCTGACGGCGGCGCTTGGCGTGCTGCAGCGCCGCACGCGCGGCGTGGAAGCAGGGTCCGTCGACCTCGGGGGCGGTGATGCGAGGCTCGAGGCGGGTGGCGACGGCCCCGAGGCCGCAGGCGACGACCCATGCGACGTCGGGGAAGCGGAAGTGCACCTCGTGCAGGATCTCCCAGACGGGCCGAGCGGTGGTGAGGAGCACCTGGAACTCGTCGCCCAGCGTAACGGCGAAGCGCGCGGCGAGCGATGTGCGCCAGCGGCGGTTGAACTGGGGGATCGCGCCGCGCAGCGCCTGTTGCAGGCGCCCGCGGTGGCGCGGCGGCAGGGCGCGGGACGCGGCGGCGTCGCCGATGAGGGCAATGTATGCAGTGGACACTTTACGTCACATATTGAGAATATGACGAATTACGTCACAATATGACGAAGTGACGATAAGTGTCAACCCCTGCTAGCGGGTCCCGAACAGCCGGTCTCCCGCATCCCCCAGCCCCGGCAGAATGTAGCCGTGCGCGTTCAGCTCGCGGTCAAGCGCCGCGGTGAAGACCGGGACGTCGGCGTGCGCTTGGAGCATGCGGCGCACGCCCTCGGGGGCGGCGACGAGGCAGAGGAACCGGATGCGCTGCGCGCCGGCGTGCTTGAGCGCGCCCACAGCGTCCACGGCGGAGCCGCCGGTCGCGAGCATCGGATCGAGCACGAAGAAGTCGCGCGCGTCGCGCCCTTCGGGAATCTTGAAGTAGTAATCGACGGGCTGGAGCGTGTCGTGCTCGCGGTAGATCCCGATGTGCCCGACGCGCGCCGACGGAATGAGCTGGGCGATCCCTTCCACCATCCCGAGGCCGGCCCGCAGGATCGGCACCAGCGCGAGCTTCTTCCCAGCCACCCGGACGCCCTGCATCGGCTCCAGGGGGGTCTCGACCTCGACGGGCTCGAGCGGCAGGTCTTTCGTGACCTCGTACGCCATCAGCATCGCGATCTCGTTGACGAGCTGCTTGAAATCACGGGTCGTGGTGTGCTTGTCCCGCAGAATCGTAAGCTTGTGCCGGATCAGGGGATGGTCGAGCACCGTGAGGTTGGGGAACTCGCGATGGGGCATGGCCGGGAAGGTATGTCGCACCGCGCGACCCCGCCACGTGGCACGCGGCCGGCCACGGTGGGGATCGGGAGGACCTTGCGCGTCTCACTAGATGATGAGGAAGGGCTCACCATCACGGAGGGCGCATGCCATGACACGCGGTGCAGTCGCACTCGGGCTCATTGGACTCCTGTCGGGTCCTGCGGGGTTGGGGGCTCAAACCGGGACCGGCACCATCACCGGGCATGTCACGGATTCGGCGACCGGGCGCCCGGTGGTGGCCGTGCGGCTGAGCGTCGTGGGCATGGACCGGGCAGCGGTCACCGCCGAGGACGGCGGCTTCGTGCTGGCCGCCGTGCCGGAGGGAATGCAGCGGGTGCGCGCCAGCCGCATTGGCTTTGCCGCCGGGGAGCAGACCGTCGCCGTGACGGCGGGGCAGATCGCCACGCTGAACTTCGCGATCCAGCCGATCGCCGTCACCCTGTCGGACGTCGTGGTGGTGGGATACGGCACCCAACGGAGAGCCGACCTGACGGGCGCCGTCGCGTCGGTGTCGGCGGCGGAGCTGCGTCCCACGGCCGTCGCGAGCCTCGAGCAGGGGTTGGAAGGGCGGGTCGCGGGCGTGCACGTCATCCAGGGGGACGCCGCCCCGGGCGGGGGCATCCGCGTCCAGATCCGCGGCGTGAACTCGATGAGCGCCGGCAGCGCGCAGCCGCTGTACGTCATCGACGGCGTGCCGTGGGTGAACTCGGGCGTCTCGAAGCGGCAGCTGGGCGCGGTGAGCGAGGAGAACCTCTCCTCGCTCACCGAGACCAATCCCTTGTCGGCGATCGCGCCGGAGGACATCGAGTCGATCGACGTCTTGAAGGACGCGTCGGCGACGGCCATTTACGGCAGCCGCGGCGCCAACGGCGTGGTCCTCATCACGACCAAGCGCGGCGACCGGGCCAGGGGCGGACGCTACACCCTGACCTACTCCCAGGGCTACTCGAGCGTGGTCCGAGAGATCCCGGTGCTCAACGCCTACGACTTCGCCACGTACGTCAACACCGCGTACATCCACGCGTACGGGCCGACGACGCAGTATCCCTACGGCGGACGGCCGGGCTCGGTCACGCCGGACTCGATCCGCAAGGTCATCGGCGCCGGCACGAACTGGCAGGACGCGATCTTTCGCTCGGCGCTGGTGCGCGACGTCGCCCTCGGCTTCTCGGGCGGCGACGCCCGGGGCAGTTACGCCATCGCGGGCAACCTGCTCGACCAGGGCGGCGTGATCCGCGGCTCCGAGTTCAAACGCGGCGGCCTCCGCGTCAACTTGGACCGCAGCGTCTCGCGCAACTTTCAGCTCAGCAGCAACCTGGCGGTAACGCGCTCGTTCAACGACATGGTGCGCAGCTCCACGATCAATGGGTACCGCTCGATCGGCATCGTTCGGCAGGCGGTGACCTACGTGCCGATGCAGTTCCTCGATAGCTCGAAACTCTCGAACGACCCTCGCGCCGAAGATCCGACTGTGTGGTCGCAGTATGGCGCGAACCCGCTCCGTTACACGGACCAGGTACACGAGGGCGACCAGCTGACGCGCGGGCTCGGGGGGCTCCGGGGGGTCGCCTCGCTGGGCGGCGGCCTCTCGCTCGACTTCAGCGTCGGCGCGAACTACGAGCGCCGCACCTACAGCGTCTATTTCCCGCGCTCGGTCAACGAGGGCTTCAGCGCGGGGGGCGACGCCGTACAGGCGGGCTCCGAGTTCGGCAGCTTGCTCAGCGAAAATCTGGTCCGCTACGTCCGCGATTTCGGCTCCGGGCATCGCATCGACGCGGTCGGCGGCTTCACCTACCAAACGGACAAGAGCACCTGGAACGCGCAGGAGGTGCAGGGCTTCCCCGACGACCTGCTGGGCGGCCAGGTGCTGCAAAACGGCACCAACCCCCAGAAGCCGCAGTCCGGATCAGGCAAATCGGTGCTCGCGTCATGGCTCGGGCGTGTGAACTACGCGTTGCGGGACCGGTACTTGTTCACGGCGACGCTGCGCGCCGACGGCTCGTCCAAGTTCGCGGCCAACAATAAGTGGGCCGCGTTTCCGGCAGTGGCGTTCGCCTGGCGGGCCATCGACGAGCCGGCGCTCAAACGGCAGACCCTGCTCTCCGACCTGAAGCTGCGCGTGAGCTATGGGAAGTCAGGAAACCAGGCGATCGGGGCGTACCAGTCGCTGCCCGCGATCAGCGGCGCGACGCTGACGCTGAACGAGGTCGTGGTGCCGGCGTACGTGGTGACGCAGCTCGGCAATCCCAACCTGCGCTGGGAGACCACGTCCCAGGTCAACGTCGGCCTCGACTTCGGCGCCTGGCATAACCGGTTCACCGGCTCGGTCGACGTGTATCGCAAGAACACCTACGACCTGCTGCAGCAGATCACGCTCGCCGGCAACACCGGGTTCGGCACCGCTTGGATCAACTCGGGCAACGTGATCAATCGCGGCTTCGAGCTTCAGGCCTCCGCCGACGTGCTGACGGGTGGTCCTGACGCCGTGACCTGGAGCATCGGGGTCACGGTGTCGAAGAACCGCAACCGGATCGAGAGTCTGGGAGCAGTAGCGCAGCAGTTCGCGGGCCGGCTCGGCGCCGGGGGCGGGCTCGAGGCCACACCGTTCATCCAGAAGGCCGGCCTGCCGATCGGGGCCATGTGGGGCTACCGGACCAACGGCATCGTGCGGACGTCCGCGGACTCCCTGGCCGAGTCGGCGTTGCAGGGCAAGGCGGTCCGTGTCGGCGACCTGCGCTACCGGGACACCAACGGCGACGGCAAGCTCGACCCGCGCGACCAGACCGTGATCGGCGACGCGAACCCGGACTGGGTGGGCAGCATCAACCACCGTCTGTCGTTCGGCAAGTTCGACCTCACCGCACTGTTCAACGTCGTGCTCGGCAACAGCATCATCGACGCCGATCGCATTCGCTACCTGAGCCTGAACGGCAGCATGAACGTGCCGCGGGAGTACGTTACCAACGCGTTCGACCCGCAAACGAACCCCAACGGCAAGTATCCCATGATCCGCCAGGACCGGCAGTACGATGCCCGCTTCAACGACATGTTCATCGAGGACGGTTCGTACGTCCGTCTGCGCAGCCTGCAGCTCGGCTACAACCTGTCGCTGCCGCAGGCCCGATCGGCCCGCCTGTACGTCAACGCCATCAACCTCGTGACCTGGACCCGGTACGTCGGCTTCGATCCCGAGGTGAGCGCGTTCGGCGGGCCCGATCGGCCCGGCGTGGATCAGGGAAGTTATCCGCAGTCGCGGCTCATCTCGGTCGGCGTGAGCACGGCCTTCTAACGGCGTGGCGACGCGAACGAGACTCCACAGGAGGATCCAGCGACCATGAACGTCCCGCGAGCAAGCATGCGCCCGACCACGTTCGCCGCGGCGGCGGCGGCGGCGCTGGCCGCCTGCAGCCTCGAAGAAACCGGCGCGAATTTCATTTCTCCGAACGTGTTCTATCAGAACGACGCCCAGGCGGCCAGCGCGGTGAACGGCGTGTACGCGCCCCTGATGGACTGGAACGGCTGGAAGCAGCCCGCCCAGCACAGCATCATGTGCGACGACGACGAGATGCTGTGCTGGAACTGGATGGGTGGCGGCTTCTCCGGCCAGTCCGCCGGCCAATGGTACATGCAGGACAACGCCGTGTGGTTCGGCGACTACCGGATCATCGAGCGCGCCAACGACGTGATCGAGAACGTGGCGAGGAGCGGCGGCATCAGCGAGGGGATGAAGAAGACCGCCACCGGGCAAGCGCTGTTCGCCCGCGGGTACGCGTACTTCGACCTGGTGCGTCGCTACGGCGGCGTGCCGCTCCGCACCGAGGCCTACGTTCCGGATGCCCAGATGGGCGCCAAGGCGCGCAGCTCGGTGGCGGAGGTGTACCAGCAGGTCGCGAAGGACCTGCGCGAGGCGGCGGGCCTCCTCCCGGCCTCCTATGCGACGCCGAACGGCCAGGGCCTGCCGCGGGCCGCGGCGGCGTGGGGGCTCCTGGCGAAGGTCTATCTGCACATCGCGGGGGATGAGGGGACGGGGACGCCGCTCGCCGCGAACAAGGCGGCCTACCTCGATTCGGCTACGCTCGCCGCGCAGGCCGTGATGGTGAGCGGCACCGCCTCGCTCGAGGCGAGCTACATGGACCTGTTCGACATCAACAAACAGAACACGAGCCCGGAGGTCCTGTTCGCCGTCCAGGGGGCCACGGTCAACTTGCAGGGCTCGCAGATCCCAGGCTTCTTCGGGCCGCGCGGCGACTGCAGCGTGGTGGGTGGTTGTGGCCAGGGGTTCGTGAGCGTCCGGGAGGACTTCTACAACACCTTCGCGACGAGTGACAAGAGGGTCGAGCCCAACAAGGCGATCGCGCACAGCTGGGAGGTGACGATCAGCCCGTTCGGAAAGCTCCGGGCGCTCCACACGGATTCGCTCGCGACGCTCGCGGCCAAGGGGCTGGTCGCGCGAAACATCGCGTTCAAGTTCGGAAACTGGAGCGAGGGGTGCGGTTCGTTCGATCAGCAGTATGACTCCATCACGATCAAGGACGCGGTCGATCCCACGCAAACCAGCACGGCCATCTACGCAGTGGGCCGTCCCGTCTATAGCCTCAAATACATCGATCCTCAGCACCTCGGTTCGGACCAAGCGCCGGCCAACAACTTCATCATTCTTCGCTATGCCGACGTGCTGCTGCTGTTCGCCGAGGCGGAGAACGAGCGCAACGTGGGTCCCACCACCGCCGCCTACGATGCGATCAACCAGGTGCGCGCCCGCGCCGGGCTGGCAGCGCTCTCGGGGCTCACGAAGGACGAGTTCCGGCAGGCGGTGTGGACGGAGCGCGCCCACGAGCTGTATGGCGAGTTCCAGGCGCGCTTCGACCTGATCCGCGAGGGGCGCTGGCTCAGCGTCATGAACCAGCCGTCCACTATCCCGGCCTACGCCGGTCAGGGGATTTGCCGCCCGCGCCAGGCATACCAGAAGCTGCAACCGATCCCTCAGCGCGAGTTGGCGGCGAATCCGTTGTTGCAACAAAACCCGGGCTATTGACGGCCAGTCCGATGGACGCGGTCAGCCGGAGGGCGTGGATCGTCTTCACTGCGGTGCTCCCGGCGGGGTGTCACGCAGGGTTGTCCGGCGAGCCTGCTGCTACGGTCGCCCCGGCTGCCTCCGGCCCCCTGGATCGCGGCGCCACCCCGGAGACACGCGCCCTCTTTCTCAACCTGCGCCGCCTCGCCCGTGAGCACGTGCTGTTCGGGCACCAGGACGATCTCGCGTATGGCGTACAGTGGTCGAACGAGCCGGGACGCTCGGACGTGAAGGAGACGGCGGGCTCTTACCCCGCCGTGTACGGGTGGGACGCGGGCGGCCTGGAGCGGGACGGGGCCGCAAACCTGGACGGGGTCGCGTTCGAGCGACAGCGCGCCTGGATCGCGGAGGGGTTTGCGCGCGGCGGCGTCGTCACCTTGAGCTGGCACATGCGCAATCCGGTCACCGGCGGCAACGCCTGGGATACGAGCGCCGCCGTGCGTGCCATCTTGCCGGGCGGCCCGCAGCACGCCGTGTACGTCCAATGGCTCGACCGGTTCGCCGACTACGTCAAGAGTCTGCGCGCGCAGGGCCGCTCGGGCGGCGAGGTGAGCGTGCCTGTGGTGTTCCGGCCGTTTCACGAGACGAGCGGCGGGTGGTTCTGGTGGGGGGCGCGGCACGCCACGCCGGAGGACTATCGCCGGCTATGGCGTTTTACGGTGGAATACCTGCGCGACCGTAAGGGCGTGCACAACCTGCTGTGGGCGTTTTCCACCGACGTATTCGACTCGCCGGCTCAGTATCTCGAACGCTACCCCGGTGACGCGTACGTCGATGTGCTCGGCTTCGACGACTACCAGAGCGTGCGGACTCCCGCGACTCGGGACCTGTTCGCGCGCCGGCTGCGCGACGTGGTCGAGCTGGCGGAGGCGCGCGGCAAGATTCCCGCACTGACGGAAACCGGGGTGGAGGCGGTGCCGGACTCGGCGTGGTGGACCCAGACTTTGCTGGGCGGCATCACCGCCAACTCGGTGGGGCGGCGCATCGCCTGGGTGCTGGTGTGGCGCAACGCGACCTTCGAGCGGGAGCATCGCTATCACTTCTTCGCGCCCTACCCCGGTCAGGCGAGCGTTCCGGACTTCGTGCGCTTCCGCCAGGACTCCCTCATCCTCTTCGAGGACGAGCTTCCCGACCTGTATCGTGTCACGCCGTAGGCGGCCTCGCTACTTGGCGACTCCCGGTCTCCTTTCTATTTTCTGAACCCGTACCTCGGGGCCAGGTAGCTCAGTTGGTAGAGCAGCGGACTGAAAATCCGCGTGTCGGCAGTTCGATTCTGCCCCTGGCCATTCATGGAGAGCAGAGCTTCTCCCCGAATTCGCGGTTCAGGTCCACGAAGCTCCAAGCCGTCGGTCGTGCATCCCAATCCGGTCGCGCATCGCCCGAGGGGCCCCGATCTCGGTGCCGCGGATTGCGCGCGGACCGGAGTAGCCTCGAGCGTGACGGTCGCCGTGTAGCGCGCGCTCGACACTTGACTCCTGCGGCGGGGAGGGGAATCCTCTGGTCGACGGTACCAGAGGCGGAACATGGGGCAATCCCCGACGAGCTGCAGTGGGCTCGTCTCCAACGTGACGTAAATCGCGGGCTGCGCCGCGGCGCGTGGTACCGCGTCATTCGGATCACCGACGAGGGCGTCATGCTCGACGTGAACCGAACGCCGGTCACGCTGCCGCGCACGCTGTTGGAAACCGTCACCGTCCCACCGCGGCGCTGGTCCGTCGTGCTCCGCCCCCGCGATGCGGTATGCCTCCCAAGAGACTGGGGTGATCGCTACCTCACCTGTCCCGGCTGCCGGAACCGCGCGCCGACGCGCGGGCATCCGCTCACGCTGGGCTGTCCACGGTGCGGGGGCGTGTACGCGGTCGGCTGGGATGAGTTCGATCTGACGGCACACGCCGCACTCCCGCCGGCACTCCCTCCGCCCGGTCAGACGCCGCGGCAGCGACCGGTCCTGCGCTGAACCCGCCGCCGGCTCGCCCCGTGACCGCTGGATCGTGATCTAGAGCCTGTAGCGCCTGCAACACACGCGACCGCGCGTGGTCGGAGCGGGCGTGCCACGTCGTCGCTTCTCCACATGTTGTGTCGGCGGCGCGGCAAGTCGCGTCGGAACCCGCGCGCTTGTTGGCGTCGGCTCGTGACGCGTGCGTGGCCTCCTTTTTGATCGTCTTCCCGAGTGGGATCCCCCGACACCGCCATCTTAGGGGCTGCATCGTTGGAGTCGGTTGCGAGTCACATCGCCAGGCTGCCCGGAGTCGAGACCCGCGAGTATCGCTCGGGCGAGCTGTTGCGCCCGGCCGAACACCTCCAGCAGCTGCAGATTTGTATCCGGAAAGGCGGCATCGGGCTGCACGTGGCGGTCGGGCGCGCGACCGATGCCATCCTCGAGGTGTTTGGCCCCGGTTGGCTGCTCAGCCCACCGGTGTGGCAGTCGAAGCCGACGCCGGAGACCAGGCACGCCGCGGCACTACTTCCCACCACGACGCTCGAGCTCGCTGCCGACGCATTCGGCCGGCACCTTGGCGCGGATCCGTCGCTCGCTGCCGCGGTGGCGTCGTGGAACGCGCACCAGTACGCGCTGGCGCTGGACCATCTCGCCATGCTGGCGCTGCGCGATCCGTCGCGCCGCGTGCCCGAGACCTTGCTGTTGCTGCTCGAGCGGCTGGACGGAGCCACCGGCTCGCCGGCGGGCGCGCGCCTGGACGTGAGTCAGCAGTCGATCGCGGCGTTCGCAAACCTGAGTCGCCAGACCACCAACAAACAGCTGCGCCGGCTGGCGCGTGGCGGCTTCGTGGGCCTGGAGCGAGGGGTGGTGTACGTGCGCGAGCCCGGGCGGTTACGCGAGCTGGCTGCGGGCCGCGTGCCCCCGCGGTAGCGTGCGACAGGTGACTGTCGCGCCGCTGACACGCCTTTCCCGCGGTGTGCATCTTGTGCAGTTCGGTACTGGGGTCTATGCTTCAACAGGAAGCAGACCGCCGTGACCATCGCGAGCAGCAGAGAGACCGCAGCCCAAGACGCGCCCGACGCATTTCGGCACTGCCTCCGGGAGCGTATCCGGTTGGCGCGCGAGCTCGCGGCGTTGCGGGCCGGTTTCGCGACGGTCGCCGAGCATTACGAGCGCGTCATTCGGACCATGCTGGCGCTCGGCCCGTCGATCGGACTCGACCAGCACGAAATCGGTCACCCGACTGACCCGGAGTGGGGCCCCGCCGCGTTGCTCGTGTACGGCGACGAGCGCTTCCTGAAGCACGAGCAAGCGGTCCTGGACCAACTGCTCCACCGGCTCCCGGCACTGCCGCCACCGCCACAGCCTCACAGATCATCTCCCACAGCGCCCTGAGCCAGGTCGACGGTTGAAGCGAGCCGGGGATCTCGACATAGATTTCCTGCCTCGGTTCGAACCCGGAAGGGACTATCGTCTGGCTCCTCACGGTGGCGCTGCTCGCCGACACCGCCGACCGCCACAGTTTCAAAGTTCCCGTCGCTGCGACGGAGTCTCTGCAGGTCGAGACGTCCGGAGCGGGTCCGCCGGTCGTCCTCATCCCCGGGTTGTTCGGCTCGGAGTTCGGGTTTCGCAAGCTCGTCCCGCTGCTGAACAGCGCCGGTTACCGCACCATCGTCGTCGAGCCGCTCGGCATCGGCTCGTCGGGGCGGCCGCAACGCGCTGACTACTCCCTGACGGCGCAAGCGGAGCGGATCGCCGGCGTGCTCGATTCCCTCGCCATCCGTCAGGCGTTCGTGATTGCGCACTCCCTCGGCGGCGCGGAGGCGTTTCGGCTCGCCTACCGTCGCCCCGATCTGGTCCGCGGACTCATCTCGCTCGAAGGCGGGCCGACCGAGGCGGCTATCACGCCGGCGTTCAAGCGGGCGCTCCGGTTTGCGCCCTGGATCAAGCTGTTCGGCGGCATCAAGCTCGTCCGGAAGAAGATCCGGACGATGCTGCTCGCGTCGTCCGGCGATTCGACGTGGGTCACGGACGACGTAGTGATCGGCTACACCGCCGGTGCCGCCCAGAGTCTCGACGCGACCCTGAAGGCCTATCTGGCGATGGCGAACTCGCGCGAGCCGGAGAAGCTGTGGCCCCACCTCGCCGAGATCCGCTGTCCGGTGCGCCTCGTCCTGGGCGGGGTTCCGCATGAGGGCGACGTAGGGGCGGACGAGGTGCGGCTGCTGCAGCGCACGGTGCGGGCCTTCGCCCTTGACTCCGTGGCGGGAGCGGGTCACTTCCTTTATGAAGAGCAGCCCGAGGCGGTAGTCGCGGTCCTGGGCCGGCTGCAGGCGAGTGCGGGGCGGCGGCTGTGACCTCCGCGCAGGCCGCCGGGTCATGCTTGCGGACGCCGGCCGTCTCGGCGGCTTAGGATCACCGTCAACCTTCGCTTTGCGGGAACCGGATGCGCGTCGCCCTAGTCGCCGAGGACTACTATCCCCAGCTCGGGGGTGTACCCGAGCACGTACACAACCTCGCCCTGCAGCTCAACAGCTGGGGCCACGCCGCCACCGTCATCAGCTCCCACATGGGCAGTTACCCGGATGCGGCCTTCGTCCGCCGGGTGGGGACGAGCCGGGTCATTTACTCGAACGGCGGCGTCTCGCGGATCACGACCGGCTGGGGGCTCAGGCGCCAGCTCGAAGCGGTGTTCGGCGAAAGGCGCTACGACATCGTGCACGTGCACGGCGGCCTCGCCCCGACGTTCGGGCTGGCGGCGCCGATCGCCGCCTGGCGGGTCGGCATCCCGGTGGTCGCCACGTTTCACTCGTGGTTTGCGCGCTCGCTCGCCTGTCGCGTGTTCCGGCGTCCGCTCCAACGGATCCTCGACCGACACGCCGCGACGATCGCGGTGAGCGAGCCCGTGGTGGACGCGAACTCGCGCTACTTCCGGGCCGACTGGGAGATCATCCCGAACGGAGTGGACCTGGAGTTCTTCCGGCCCAACGGGCGGGCCCCCACGGACGCCCTCACCGAGGGCCCGCGGCTGCTCTTCCTGGGCCGCATCGAGCCGCGTAACGGTCTCGGCACGGCGCTCGCCGCACTCCCCCGCATCCTGGCCCGTTACCCAAACGCGGTGCTCACCGTGGCGGGGGACGGCCCGTGGCGCGGCTACTACGAGCGGCGGGCGCGGTCGCTCGGCGCGAGCGTGCGCTTCGTCGGGCAGGTGTTCGAGGAGCGCCCGGAATACTACGCCTCGGCGGACCTGTATCTCTGTCCCACGACCATCGCCTCGTTCGGCGTCACGCTGCTCGAAGCGATGGCGTGCGGCACGCCCATGATCGTGTCGGACAATCTCGGGTTCCGCTCGGTGATCGACGGCGGCGCCGAGGCGGTGATGGTGCCCAAGGACGATCCGGTGGCGTGGGCCGACACCACACTCGCGCTGATCGCGGATCCCGAGCGGCGCCGGGCGATGGGGGAGGCGGGGCTCGCGAAGGCGGCGCGGTTCGCATGGCCGCGCATCGCGCGGCGCGAGCTGGCAGTGTACGAGCGCGTGCTCGGTGCTCCACCGAGCGAGCCGCGCTACGTCGGCACTGGGCGGACCTCCGCGATCGTGTCTCCGAGCTGCTGACCCGGCATGACGCTGCCCCCCGGAGCGGGCGAACACCGTCCGCACGGTGACCTGCCGCCACTCCCCGCGTGGGCCAAGACGCTGCAACGACGCATTCGGCAACGCGGACTCGATTTCTTCATCCTGTATGGCCCGGGCGTCCGCGATCTCCACCCGCTCGGCGCCCGCCGCTTCGGGACGATGGGCGAGTTCCTGTCGGAAGTCATGCTGGGCGACCGCTCGGCCATCGTTACCTACGACCGTGGGGCGGGCATCGGGTTCACCGACCGCGACGTCGAGAACGACTTCAAGAGCGTGCTCAAGGCGTACGACCGGGTCGGCGGGACGAACCTGGCACAGGCGCAGCCCCGGGACCCCGACCGCGCCCTCCAGCTGATCGAGACCTACCTGCGCTACCAGTTGACGGAGAAGCCCCGGTTCTCGGCAGCCGTAATCATCGACTACGGCGAAACGGTCGCACCTGCGGGCGAGCCGGGACAGCTCCCGGCCGAGGACCGCGGCGCGATCGTTACGATGCGTCGCTGGGCGAGCGAGCCGTTGTTCCTGCAGCGCAACGTAACGTTCTGCCTGCTCTCGGAGACGACGGCCGCCCTCTCCTCGGCGCTCGTCGCGGACGCGCGCACGTTCGAGATCGCGGTTCCAGTACCGGACGAGCCGGAGCGCTTCGCCTACCTGGCCACGCGCGGCAGCCGGCCGGACACCTTCGCCAACGTGGACGCACGCCGGGCGGCCATCCTCACGGCCGGCCTCACTCGGTTGCACTTGGAGAGCCTGCTCAGCGATGCCGAAGCGAGCGGCACCGCGCTCGACCAGGACGCGCTCACGCGCGAGAAGAAGCGGTTGATCGAGGAATCGAGCGGCGGCCTGCTCACGTTCATGACCAGCGATGTGGGTCTCGACCAGGTCGCCGGGCACGACGCGGCGAAGGCGCTGCTGCGCGAGACCGCCCAGGCGCTGGCACGGGGACGGCTCGACGTCGTGCCGATGGGCTACTTGATCTGCGGACCCGTAGGAACGGGGAAGAGCTTCATCGTGCGCTGCTTCGCGCGGGAGATCGGGATCCCGGTGGTCGAACTGCTCAACTTCCGCTCCAAGTGGCAGGGACAGACGGAGGCGAACGTCGAGCGGATCCTGGGCCTGCTCGACGCGATCGGCCCGGTAGCCGTCGTGGTGGACGAGGCCGACGCCGCGCTCGGGACGCGGGAGTCCGGCCGCGAGGACTCGGGGGTCTCAGAGCGGGTATTCGCGTCGCTCGCGGCGTTCATGGGCGACACGCGGCGACGCGGAAAAGTGATCTGGTTCCTCATGACGAGCCGGCCTGATCTGGTGCCGGTGGACCTGAAGCGCCAAGGGCGCGCGGAGGAGCACATCGCGTTGTTCCCGCCAGCCACTGCGCAGGAGCGCGCGAAGGTGTTCGAGGTGCTCCGCCGACGCCTCGGCGTTACGCTCGAGACCGGTGCGGATCCGGCGAGACTGCTCGGTGAGACCAGCGATGCGCTATCGGCCGCTGACCTCGAGGCGATTCTGGTGCGTGCGGGCCGCCGCATGGCGACGGGTGGTGACAAGGTCCTGAGCGCCACGCTGCTGCGCGACCTGATCCGGGACTTCCAGCCACCCTCTTATCCGCTCGAGCTCGAGTACCAGCGCCTCATCGCCGCCTTCGAATGCACGAGCCGCCAACTCCTGCCTGCGGATGTCGCCGCCCTGTCTCCGGAGGCGATCGGCACGCGGTTGGCCGAGCTCCGGGCGGCGCTCGCCGCTACGGGCCGCTGACCGCCGCGGGGTTCATCACGCGGCCCAGGAACAGAATCGTTCCCGAGAGCCGCTCGCGGATGGCGAAGACGAACGGCCGGTCCACCACGACCGACGGCGGCAGGCTCACGATGCCGATCCCGACCGCCGTCGCCGCCGCGGCCTCCGTACCCTCCTCGTTCACGTCCACGAACGCCTTGTGCCGCACGTCGGTGATGCACAGCTGGCCGCTCGGATTCATCCGTGCAAAGTCGCCGTGCCCCGAGTCGCAGAACGCCGACGGCATCCCCATCGCTTTCAGGGCATCGTTCAGCGTGAGCGCGTACCGGAGGGTGAACTTGGGCAGGTGGACCTCGAGCGCCGCCGAGTCGAGCGCCGCCGTCCAGCGATTCCAGCGCTCCTCGGTCAACCCGGCAACGAGAGAGTCGATCCCGCCCGGCTGGCGCGGCAGGGCGATCGTCATCGTGAACGCCCCGGCGCTGTAGGGCAGATCGAGCACGGTGACGTCGCCGTCGTGCAGCAATCCGATCGTCACCGTGCGGCCGTGCGTCATCATCGGCACGCTCGTCTGCGCTCCGTTGGCGAGGGTGAACGGGCCCGGCGTAGTGCGGGCCGGGTCGAACCGCATCGTCCAATCGCCCTTGAAATAGATGGCATTAATGAGGTAGGCGACTACGTCGTCGGGCACCGGATCCGGCACGATCGCGGGGATCTTGCCGCGGGTCTGGTCGCTGACCCAGCCGTTGATCGTCGGCGCCGCGGTGGGAGTGGCGAAGTCGAGGCTTTGCACGCGAGCCCCGAAGTACGTCTGTGCCGCGTCGACAAACTCGGGCGTCAGGGTCAAGCTCGGCCGATACCACACGGAATTGGCGAGGGTAAACGCGACCCCCGGGTCGAGCCCGCGGAGCAGGGCGATCAGGCTGCGATAGGACTGGTTCACGTCGTCGAGCGTCATGCCCGTGAGCTCGAGCGCGCGCTGCATCTCGGCTTGCGTGGTGCCGGCCGCGCCATCGTACGCCATGCCGAGGGCCATGGCCGCGCTGAGCGGTGAGATGAACAGGTTCGAATCGGGGCCGGCCCGCCGCGCGATCTCGCCGAACAGCTTGAAGGCGAATCGGTTGTCCGCGCCGATGAGGCCGCTCTCTCCCGCGCCGAGCGCGCGCGGCAGGCTGGTGATGGGACGTGGGGCGGTAATTGGGGCCTCGCGGCAACCGGCGCCGAGCACCCCCAGGGCCACCGCCAGCAATGGACCGACGTGCGTTCCCATGCTCCCTCCCGAGACGGGTGCGTTCCTTGCGTCACCGTCGAGCCGACGCCGTATGGCACGACTTACCCTACATTACCCCGGCGACACCCCCGCGAGGTCACAATGCACGTCGTCCTTGCCATCGCCCGCTGTTGTTTCATCGCCACGCTGGGCGTCGGCGTGCCGCTGGCGGTGCGAGCGCAAGCGAACCCGTCTCCCGCTCAGCAGAACCCGGCAGCGATGGGGGCCATGGATTCGACGGATCGTCCGTCGGCCATGGCGGCGCACGAGGCCATGAGCGGGCCGCTCGACGCCGATCCGCACATGGTGCTCACGCCGCTCCGGCCCGCGACGCCCGCCGACCTGGCGCGCGCGGCCGCGCTGGTACGCACGATGCGCGCGGCACTCGCACACTATCGCGACGTCCGCCTCGCCGAGGCGGACGGATTCCGGCCGTTTCTTCCCGGTGTGAAGCAGCCCGTGTACCACTTCACCAAGTGGCGCTGGGCCGTGGGGGAGATGTTCCGCTTCGATCCGGCGCGGCCGACCTCACTGCTATACCGCCAGGGCGCGGACGACAAGTTCGTGCTCGTCGGCGCGATGTACTCCGCCCCGGCCCGCGCGTCGTTCGACGAGCTTGATCGGCGTGTCCCGCTGGGCGTGGCGCGCTGGCACGAGCACGTGAACTGGTGCGTGCCGCCGCGCCGGCAGAGTGGCACGGCGCGCTGGCGCGAGACGCGTGACGGGAAGCCGGTGTTCGGACCAAAGTCGCCGATCGCCACGGCGGAGGCGTGCCGCGCGGTCGGTGGACGCTTCCTCCCCCGCATCTTCGGCTGGATGGTGCACGTCATGGCATTCGAGGGCGATGATCCCGCGGTCATTTGGGGCGCGGGGCACGACCACTCGCACCCGTGACGTCACGCCCCGCGCGACCGGCGCTGCGCCTCGGGTCCCTGGTGGCGGTGATGTTCTTCACCGTCTCGGGCGGCCCGTTCGGCCTGGAGGGGCTGGTCGGCTCGGTGGGTCCCGGGGTCGCCGTCCTGCTGCTCGTCGCCACCCCGCTCATCTACAGTGTGCCGGAGGCGCTGCTCATCGGAGAGCTGGCGTCGATGCTCCCCGTCGAGGGAGGCTACTACCAGTGGGTGAAGCGCGCCTTCGGGCGCTTCTGGGGATTCTGGAACGGCTGGCTCTCCTGGGTCTACTCGCTGATCGACATGGCGATCTACCCGGTGCTGTTCCTCCAGTACTTGCGGTTCTTCCTCCCGGGGCTCGGGCGCTTCGAGGCGTGGGTCGTAGCGCTCGCGGTAATCTGGGGAGCCACGTGGCTCAACCTGCGCGGCACCCGCGTCGTGGGGACCGCATCCGGGTGGTTCGTAGCGATGGTGCTCGCGCCGTTCGGTGTGCTCGCCGCGGTGGCGCTGGTGCGCTGGCTTGGGCAACCGGCGACGCCGTTTCCGGCAACGCCGTTCCACGCTGCGGGTACGTCGTTTCTCGGCGCCCTGGGCATCGGCATCTCCCAGAGCATCTGGAACTACAGCGGGTGGGACAACGCCTCGACGATCGGTGGGGAAATTGAGCAGGCGTCGGCGACCTACCCGCGGGCGCTGGCGCGCACGCTGCCGCTGGTCACGGCGGTCTATCTGCTGACGATCCTGCCCGCGCTGGCGCTCACGGACTGGACGACGTGGACGGATGGGGCGTGGCCTCGGATCGCGGGCGTCGTGGTCGGTCCCTGGCTCGGGGTTTGGATCGCCGGTGCGGGGCTCGTGAGCGCGTTCGCGTTGTTCAACGCGCTGCTGCTCGCGTACTCACGCATCCCGCTGGTGCTGGCGCAGGACGGCCTGCTGCCCCCGGCGCTCGCGGTCACCGACGCACGGGGCACGCCCAGGAACGCGGTGCTCGTCTCGGCGCTGGCGTACTCCGGGTTTGCTCTGATCCCGTTCGGCGGCCTGCTGGCCGGTGACGTGCTGCTGTACAGCGCGGCGCTGGCGCTCGAGTTCGGGGCGCTGCTGCAGCTGCGCCGTGCCGAGCCCGAGCTGCGCGGCGCGTTTCGCGTGCCCCTGGGCGTCCCGGCTTTGGTGGTACTCGGCGCCCTGCCGATCCTGCTCATTCTGAGCGCGGTGGGGCTCGAGATCCGGAGCCGCGAGGTCGGCTTGCCGGGCGTGCTGGTGGCGGGCCTGCTGGCCGCGGTGGGGCCGGTGGCGTACGTAGCGCTCGGCGGGGGCCGCAAGGTGAAGGAGGGCGCAGCCGCGTAGGCGGCGGTTGTTTCCCACCTTGCGAAGTTCGCGAATCGCGCACAAGCTAGCCCCCTACTCCGTTCCTGGCGGAACCGTGATCAAGCACTGCTCGTTGGCTCTGCTCGCACTCTCGTTCGTAGCGGTGGCGGCCGACGCGCGCCCTCCGCTGCCGGCCGTGCGAACCATCTCCGGACGCGTGACCAACTCGCTGAGCGGCGACCCGGTGGTGGGGGCCACCGTCACGGTCGTCGGGACACCGACGACAGCTGTGACGAGCGACAAGGGCGAGTTCTCGTTATCCGCACCGGATGGGGCGATCACCCTCCTGTTCCGGAGTGTCGGCTACAAGCGCCGCACCGTGCCCGTGGCCGCGGACCAGAACAGGGTCGATGCGACCCTCGAGCCGGACGTCTTCAACCTCGAGGCGGTGGTAATCACGGGGCAGGCCACCGGCGTCGAGAAGCGGTTCGCGCCGAACGCTGTGGCGACAGTCGGGGCGGGCGATCTGAGCCGCGTGCCCGCACCGAGCGTCGAGAGCGCGATCCAGGGCAAGGTGCCCGGCGCCGCGATCCAACAGAACTCCGGCGCCCCGGGCGGCGGCATCCAGGTGAAGCTGCGCGGCGTGTCCACGCTCAACGGCTTGTCCTCGCCGCTGTACGTGGTGGACGGCGTCATCATGAGCGATGTGGCGATCCCGAACAACCAGCAAGTTGTGACGCAGTCGAACACGGGCTCGAACCCGTCGCCGCTGCAGCAGAACCAGGTGAACCGCATCGCCGACCTAAATCCCTACGACATCGAAAACGTGGAGGTCCTGAAGGGAGCGTCGGCGGCGGCGATTTACGGCTCGAAGGCGGCCAACGGGGTGGTGGTCATCACGACCAAACGCGGCCAACTGGGCGAGCCCCGGTTCGGCGTGACCCAACGCTTGGGGTTCTCCGAGCTCGCCCACAAGCTCGGCGCGCGCGTGTTCCCTGACTCGGCGGCCGCCGTCACCAACCTAGGGGACTCCGCGCTGGTGGGGCAGATCTGTCGCGGCGGATGTCCCTTCTTCGATCATGAGCAAGAGCTCGCGGATCGGAAGGATCTGAATTACGAGAGCTCGGTGGACGTGGGCGGCGGCAGCGAGAACACGCGCTACTATGTCTCCGGCCTCACCAGCAAGACCGCTGGGATCATCCAGAACACGGGCTACTGGAAGCAATCGGTCCGGGCCAACCTGGACCAGCGCTTGAGCAGGCGGCTCGCGGTGAGCCTCAGCACGAATTTCGTCCACACGCTGGCGCGTCGCGGGCTCACCAACAACGATAACGCCCTCGTGAGCTACTACATGTCGCTGCCGTTCACGCCGAGCTTCATCGACATCCGGCCGGTGAACGGCATTTATCCCAACAACCCGAAGGCCGGGACCAACCCGCTTCAGACCGCGGCGCTCGTGAACCCGAACGACGAGGACGTCGACCGCTTCGTCGGGAGCGCCAAGGCGACGTTCGACATCGTGAGGAACGACGTGCATCACCTGCAGTTCATCGGCGTCGGGGGCATCGACCGGTTCACCCAGCAGAACACGCTCCTGTTCCCGCCGGTGCTCCAATTCGAGCAGACGAGCAGCGCGCCCGGAGTATCACTGCTGACGAACGGCGACAATCACAACGCGAACTGGAACGCGAATCTCGTATATGCGTACCGGCCGCAGTCCGGGTCGCTCGTGGCGACGACGTCCGCGGGGTTGCAGTACGAAGACCGGCAGCTGGGAATCTCCAATATCGTGAGCCAGAACCTGATCGCCGGACAAGCGAACGTGAACGCCGGCACGAACGTCAGCGTGGGCGAGCACCGCGAGGTCACGAAGGACTACGGCTTCTACGGGCAGGAGGAGTTCCTGACGCTCGGGGAGCGGCTGTTTCTTTCGGCCGGGTTCCGGGCCGACCGGAGCAGCAACAACGGCGACGTGAAGCATTACTTCATCTACCCCAAGACCGCTGGGTCCTATCGGCTGCCCGCGGGGGTCGGCCCGTTGGGCGACTTCAAGCTGCGCGTCGCCTGGGGCCAGTCGGGAAACCAACCGCTGTATGGCATGAAGTTTCCTGAGTCCGATGCCACCCAGAACGTCCTCGGGCTGCCTGGCACCGTGGTGCCCTCCGTCGTCGGCAATCCGAACGTCAAGCCGGAGCGGCAGTCGGAGATCGAAGGCGGCGTCGACGCCACGCTCCGGAGCGGACGGGCGACCTTCGAACTCACGCTGTACCAGAAGAAGGTGAGCGACCTGCTGCTCTTGCGGGGGCTCTACACGTCGAGCGGCTTCAAGAGCCAGGTCTTTAACGGCGGCGAGCTGCGCGATCGGGGCATTGAAGCGACCATCGGCTGGGTGCCAATCCAGCGGCCCGAGCTCACGTGGCTGCTGCGCTCGACGTTCTTCTCGAACTCGAGCAAGATCACCCAGTTGCCGGTGCCGCCCTTCACCGATGGCAGCTTCGGTTCTCAGACTGGCAACTTCTTCATCGAGCAAGGGCAGTCGGCGACCGAGATCATCGGCCAGGTGCCGACCGGTCCGAAGACGTTCGTCACCCAACGCGTCGGGGATGCCAACCCCGACTTCCTGTGGTCGTACGCGACCGATCTCACCTACCGGCGCTGGAACCTCGCGGCGGTCGCCGAGTGGCAGCACGGCGGCAACATCATCAACTTGACGACGTTCATCTATGACCTCGGCGGGACCACGCCCGACTGCCCGACCGCGTGCCTGGCGCGGCGTGCGGGGGGGACTCCGTCTTACATCGAGAGCGCCACGTACTTCAAGCTGCGGGAGATCACGCTCAGCTACACGCTGCCCACGGCCTTCGTCACGTGGACGGGCGCGCGGGATGGGCGCGTCAGCGTCAGCGGGCGCAACCTGATCGTCGTGACTGGCCGCAACTACACAGGGATGGACCCGGAGGTGAGCAACTTCGGGATCCAACCCGTAGCGCGCAATATCGAGGTCGCCCAGTATCCGCGCAGCCGCACCTTCTGGTTCACCGTCAGCGTGGGGTTCTGACCATGACGCCGCGATCGCATTCTGTCTGCACCGCTCTGGCGTTGGCGTTGCTCGCTGCCGGGTGCGCGGACTTGAACATCCCAGACTTCAACAATCCGTCGATCGGGGACCTGCAGAATAACCCGACGCGCGCGGGCGTGGTCACCGCCACGCAGGGCTTGTTCGTCGGGGCGCGCGTCAACATCGCCACGTTTAACGGCTACATCTCCGAGCTGGGAGTGTTTGGCCGCGAGTCCTACAACTTCAATTCCGGCGACACGCGGTTCATCAACGAGCTGCTGCAGCCGGGACCGCTCGACGGCAGTGGCCCCCGGTTCGGCGGCAACCTATGGGCGGAGCGATACGCGAACATCCGCAACGCCGGAATCGTGCTGAACGCGCTCGCCAAACTGGGAACGACCCCTCCCGTGGGGATGACGAGCACGGAACAGGCGGCCACGCGGGGCTTTGTCAAGACGATGGAGGCGCTCGACTTCCTGCTCGTCATTGATACGCGCGACTCGCTCGGCGCGCCGGTGGATGTGAACCACGACATCACCAGTGGCCCGGCCCCCTTCGTGAAACGCGACTCGGTGTACGCCTTTATCGTGGGGCTGCTCGATTCCGCCGTGGCGGATCTCGCAG